>Ga0209174_10000705_pt1 | contig 24638 bp, 21 predicted proteins | sample JI91814BDNA_FD_187505 | JGI IMG/M metagenome (GOLD analysis project Ga0209174, IMG submission 187505) | Wastewater effluent complex algal communities from Wisconsin, to seasonally profile nutrient transformation and Carbon sequestration -... | ecosystem: Engineered > WWTP > Effluent > Algae...
GCACCGGCTGGACCTCGATTCGCCCTGCGTCACCCGCGAGGCCGCGACGGTGCTGCGCCAGTACAACTGGCCCGGCAACATCCGCGAGCTGGAAAACGTCGTCCACTTTGCGCTGATCATCAGCCAGGACGGGCGCATTACGCCGGCCGACCTGCGCCTGCCGGGCCAGGTGGCGCCGCGGGCAGGCGCGACGGCGAACAGCGAAGACGGTGACTCGCTGGCCGCCATTCGGCTGCATCTGTGCCGCCTGCTCGAACGCGGCGAGCCGGAAGTCTATGAAACCATCGAACGCCTGGTGTTTACCACGGCCTTCGAGTATTGCCGCGAGAACCAGGTGCGTACCGCGCGGGAGCTGGGCATTTCGCGCAACGTTCTGCGCACCCAGCTCAAGCGCTTCGGGCTGATCCGCGAGGCCGCCGAGGCTGGGAGCCGGGGCGTCATCTCAGTGCTGAGATCGCCCCCATCCGGATTAGCCGAGCCCGCATCACGTTGCGACTGATGCCCAGCAGGCGAGCCGCCTGGACCTGATTGCCATCGCAGAATTCAAAGGCGGCCCGCATCACGGTGTTTTCGATGTGCTCGAAAAGATCGTCCTGCCCGCCCTCGAACAGCGCCTGCAGCGCCGCGTTCAGCGCGTCCAGGCCGCTACCGTCGGGCGGCATGGCGGCGCTCGGAAGCGACGGCTCCCGCAGACGCAGGTCTTCCACCCGCAGGATATTTCCGCGGCAGACGAGCAAGGCGTGGTGGATGACGTTCTCGAGTTCGCGCACGTTACCCGGCCAGGGGTGGCCCAGCAGGCGGCGCTCGGCCGCGGGCTCGATGACTATTTCTCCGTAGCGCAGGCGCCGACGGTACTCATCCACGAAATGATGGGCGAGGGGCAGGATGTCGCCGGGGCGCTCACGCAGCGCCGGCAGTTCGAGCGCCACGACCCGCAGGCGGTAATACAGGTCTTCACGAAACTGCCCGGTCGCCACCGCCTCTTCGAGGCGGACGTTGGTGGCCGCGATCACCCGCACGTCGATCGGCGTCGGAACGCGGGAGCCGAGCCGGGTCACCTCCCGTTCCTGCAGCACTCGCAGCAGTTTGACTTGGATGGCAGCGGGTAGCTCGCCCACCTCGTCCAGAAACAGGGTTCCGCCATTGGCCGCCTCGAACCAGCCCGCCTTCGCCGAAAAGGCGCCGGTGAAAGCGCCTTTCTCGTGGCCGAAGAGCTCGGCCTCCACCAGGGTCGGAGAGAACGCACCGCAATTGACCGCCACGAAAGCCCCGGCCCGGCGTCGGCTCTCGGCGTGGATGCGGCGCGCCACAACCTCCTTGCCCGTCCCGGTTTCTCCCGTCACCAGCACGCTCGCGTCGCTGGGCGCGATCTGGCGAACACGCTCGAGCAAGGCGGCCGAGCGCGGATCCTGGAAGAGCTGGCCGCCGTCCTCGGGCCCGGGCGACAGGCTGGCAGGCGCGATCGAATCGGAACTGTGCGGCATCGTGGGGTCAGGAATAGAAGGTCGGCACGGGCGCCCTGCCGGTGAGGGCCCATTCGCCCAGCTCGCGCGTCTTGTAGTCCACCGGGTCGTGGAGGCTCTGGGTGCGCAGGTTGCGCCAGTAGCGGTCGAGGGCCAGGCCGGCGTGGGTGGCCCGCGCGCCGGCTACCTCGAACATGCGCGTGCAGATGTCCAGCCCGACCCGGGTCGCGGACACCCGGGCCGCAGCGATGGCGACGGCCACCTCGGCGCGCTCCTCGGCGGTCAGCGTGTCGCCCTTCAGCCAGGCCGCGTCGAGCTTCTCAGCGGCGCGAGCCGCCAGGGCCCGCACCCCTTCGAGCCCGATCCAGAACTCGCCATAGCGTTCCAGGATGTACGGGTCCTGGTCGGTGTGCGCAACGCCGGCCCGGTGCCACGGCCGGGCTTCCCGCAGGGTGTAATGGCGCGCCTCGGCAAAGGCCCCCTCGGCGATGCCCAGGTAAACGTGGGTCAGGCTCAGCTGGGCGATCAGGGGGCGCAGGCACGAGAAGGGCGTGGACAGCGGACCGGGGTCGTCGAGGATCTCGTGCTGCTCGACGCGCAGCTTTTCAAAGGCCAGGCTCCCGCTGTCGGTCTGGCGCTGGCCCATGTTGTCCCAGTCCGCCATCACGCGGATGCCCTTGCGCGCGCTGGGGACGGCTGCCACGACGATGCCCGGCCGGCCCGGCTGGACGGCCGAGACGATGAGCATCTCCGAATCCGGCGCCCCCGAGCAGAAGCTCTTGAGGCCGTTGAATTCATGCCAGCCCTCGTGGGAGGTGCACACCGTGCGTTCGTCCAGGGGGTTGAGCGCGTTCCCCCAGAACCACTGCCCCTGGGCGGTCTTCTCGAACCACGGCTCCCACTGGGACGGGCGCGAGAACAGTCGGACGGTGGCGAGCATCAGGTGCTGGAAGGCAAAGACGTGGGCGATCGAACTGTCGACCGCCGCAAAGACCCTCACGATGTCGAGCGTTTCGCGCCAGTTGGCGCCGAGCCCGCCATAGGCCTCGGGAATCATCAGGCGGAGCAGGCCGCTGCGCCGCAGGGCATCCCGCTCCGCCTTCGGCGTGCCGCCGCGGAGGTCGCGTTCGGCCGCCGTGGCCGCAAAGGAGACAGCCAATTCCGTGGCGATCTCTAACGGCGTGGACGCAGGCACAGTGGTTCTGGCGGGGCTGGGAGGGGCAACGGTGATCAAGGGCAGGCTCCTGGGAAAGCCTGCCCGCTTTCCCCCGGCAGGCCCGACCTTGCAAAGCAGACTTCGTGCCAATCCGACCAGGCCGCATCAACACTCGAGGCCCGGCCCGTTTCTGCTGGCGTACTGCTGGCTGAGCAGCAGCACGGCAAGCAAACCTGCTGCCCAGCCAGCAGTACGCCGTTCCAGGGGACACCGCCCGACGCCCGGCCGCGCGCCGGCGCCCCCGGCTCTCGGCCGCTTGCTGCCGCGGCGTGCCTTGCGAACGGCTGGTTTGACGCGGTGGCGCAGCGCCGCTGGCACGGCAGCTGCTTATACAAAGGTCAGATTCGCTCATCCACCCAACGCTACTGGAGTATCGCGATGCATGTTTTCTGGTTCCTGCCCACCCACGGCGACAGCCGCTACCTGGGCACCAGCCATGGTGGCCGCGCGGTGACGCACAACTACCTCAAGCAGGTCGCCCAGGCGGCCGACGAGCTCGGCTTCGAGGGCGTGCTGATTCCCACCGGGCGCTCCTGCGAAGATTCGTGGGTCGTCGCCTCGTCGCTGGCGGCGCTCACCGAGAGGCTCAAGTTCCTCGTCGCCATCCGCCCCGGCATCATCTCGCCCACCGTGAGCGCCCGCATGGCCGCCACCCTCGACCGCATTTCCAACGGCCGCCTGCTGATCAACGTGGTGACCGGCGGCGACCCGGACGAACAGCGCGGTGACGGCAGCTACCTCAGCCACGCCGAACGCTACGAGGCGGCCGATGAGTTCCTGCAGATCTGGCGCAGCGTCCTGCAGGGCGAGTCGGTCAGCTTCGAGGGCAAGCACCTGCAGGTGGAAAACGCCCGGGCGCTCTATCCCCCGGTGCAAAAGCCCTACCCGCCGCTGTTCTTCGGCGGGTCGTCGCCCGAAGCCCATGAGCTCGCCGCCGAGCAGGTGGATGTTTACCTGACCTGGGGCGAGCCCCTCGCCGCGGTCGCCGAGAAGATCGCCGACCTGCGCGCCAAGGCGGCCGTGCATGGCCGCACGCTCAAGTTCGGCATCCGCCTGCATGTCATCGTGCGGGAGACCGACGCCGAAGCCTGGCGGGCAGCCGACGAGCTAATCTCCCACCTGAGCGACGAAACCATCGCCGCCGCCCAGCAATCCTTTGCCCGCTACGACTCCGAAGGCCAGCGCCGCATGGCCGCGCTGCACGGCGGGCGCCGCGACCAGCTTGAGGTGGCGCCCAACCTGTGGGCCGGCGTCGGCCTGGTGCGCAGCGGCTGCGGCACGGCCCTGGTGGGCGATCCTCAGACCGTGGCGGCCCGTATCCAGGAATACGCGGCGCTGGGCATCGACTATTTCATTCTCTCCGGCTATCCGCACCTGGAGGAGTCCTACCGCGTGGCCGAACTGCTGTTCCCGCTACTGCCCCTCGATAAGCCCGCCGACCGCCAGGCCGCGGCGCTCGAAGGCCCCGTCGGCGAGGTCATTGCCAACGACATCGTGCCGTCCCGGCCGGCTGTGCCGGCTTGAAACCCGAGAAAGACCCATGAGCCTGACTATCAACGACACCCTCGAACACCCGTCCACCCCCGCCTCGATGCCGACCGCCATTGCCGCGGCGCTGGCCGAGCGATTTGCCCACACCGCCGCCGCCCGCGATCTGGCCGGCGGCACGCCCAAGGTGGAGCGGGACCTGCTGCGGGCCAGCGGCCTGCTGCGCCTCTCGATCCCGAAGGAATATGGTGGGCTGGGGGCGAGCTGGGCGGAGACCTTCGCCATCGTGCGCCAGCTCACCCGCGCCGACAGTTCGGTGGGGCACGTGTTCGCCTTCCATCACCTGCAACTGGCCACCCTGCGCCTGTTCGGGCAGCCGGCCCAATGGGAGCCCTGGCTGGCCGACACCGCCCGGAACGACTGGTTCTGGGGCAATGCCCTCAACCCCCTCGACAAGCGCACGGTGGCCACGCGGATCGATGGCGGGCGCGAGTTCTCCGGCCACAAGAGCTTCTGCTCCGGCGCGCTGGACTCTGACATGCTGCTGGTGTCGGCGCTCGAGGACAATGCCGAGGGCAAGCTGCTGATCGCCGCGGTGCCGACGAAGCGCCCCGGCATCACGCTGTTCGAGGACTGGGACAACATGGGCCAGCGCCAGACCGACAGCGGCAGCGCGACCTTCGAGAAGGTGGCCGTGGCCGAGGGCGAGATCCTGTCCAACCCCGGCCCCCTGTCGTCGCCGCGGGCCTGTCTGCGGCCGCTGCTGGCGCAGCTGGTGTTCGTCAACGTCTACCTGGGGATTGCCGAAGGGGCCTTCGCCGAGGCGCGCAACTACACCCAGGGGCAGGCCCGGCTGTGGCCGGCGTCGCCCGCCGCCGTGGTGACCGAGGATCTGTACGTGCTGCGCCATTACGGTGAGTTCTGGGTGGCGCTGGAGAGCGCGCGCAAGCTGGCCGACCATGCAGCCGTGCTGTTCGACGCCGCCTGGAACGAAGGCGACCGCCTCACCGAGGCTGGCCGCGGCGACGTGGCCGTTGCCGTGGCGACCGCCAAGATGGCCGCCACCCGCGCCGGCCTCGACCTGACCAGCCGCATGTTTGAAGTCACCGGCGCCCGCTCCACCACCGCCGCGCTGCGCCTCGACCGTTACTGGCGCAACCTGCGCGTGCATACCTTGCACGATCCGGCGGATTACAAGCTGCGCGAACTCGGCGATTGGGCCCTGAACGGCCGTCACCCGAAACCCTCGTTCTATTCCTGAGCCCAGGCGTTCCGCATTGCCCTTTGGGCAGTGCGGAACGCTTGAAACGTGCTCCCCATGAAACGGCCACCCGTATTTTTACGGGTGGCCGTTTCATTTTCGGCCTTGCCTTCGGCAAATGGCATCGGTGGTCGTGCTTCTCTGGAAGCAAGCCTCGTGCATTGATGTTTGCAGTGCACCAATCGAATCCAGCCTAATTTAATAAGCTGTTGTTTTATTTGATTTTATTTTCTGGCACAAGTCCTGCTAATTCATTTCAAGGTAGTTCATTCTGCCGCTCCGTAAAAACAGAGAGCCTGCGTCATTGCGCATCCAATTGATAAATAGGTAAAAAATGAATAAGAACTCACTTGCCGTCGCAATTGCCAGCTTGCTTGCCGCTCCCGCATTCGCCCAGTCCGACGTCTCCATTTTCGGTACCGTCGATATGGGCTACCGCTGGAGTGGAAACAACGTCGACCCGACGGTGTCGAGCCGCTCACGCATCGATTCCGGCACCAGCGTGCCGAGCCGCCTCGGCTTCCGCGGTACCGAAAAGCTCGGCAACGGCCTGACGGCCGGCTTCATCCTCGAAGCAGCCGTCGATGCCGCCGGGGGTGCGCCGCTCGGCGGCGGCGGCTTCAGCCGCCAGGCCTTCGTCAGCCTCGCCGGCCCCTTCGGCTCCGTGGCCCTGGGCCGCCAATACACGCCGGGCTACCTGCTGACCTCCGAGATCGACCCCTTCGGGAGCGTGACGGTGGGGCAATACAACAACGTCTACCTGACCGAATACCGCTGGAGCAACCAGATCGGCTACGTCACGCCGAACTGGAGCGGCTTCTCGGTGGCGGCGGGCTATACGCTGAATGGCTACGGGGAGGAGTCGCTGGGCAATCGCGGCCTCGGCGCCGCGGGGGACGTGCACGCCCTGTCCATTGTTCCGCAGTACCGCCAGGGCCCGCTGCTGGTCGGCCTGCATCTGCAGGAGCTGCGTGCCAAGTCCACCGGGAAGGAGGCCGACGGGACCACCGTCCCCGTAAGCTACGACGGGAAGAAGGTGCGCGTCTTCGATATCGGCGGCACCTACGACCTGGGGCTTGCCAAGCTGGCCGCCAGCTATGGCCTGCGCCGCGCCGACGTGGCCGATTTCAGCGCCGACACCGGCTCCATCGCCGGCAAGGACAGCCACCAGTGGCTGCTCGGCGTGACGGTGCCGGTCGGTGCCGCGGGCAAGGTGCTGGCCTCCTATGTGCAGCGCCGCACCGAAGTGGTCGCGGGTGCCAGCGATGCCCGGGCCGGGCAATGGGCGCTGGGTTACGACCACGCCCTTTCCAAGCGCACCAGCCTGTACGGCACCTATGCGTCGATCCACAACAACCGCAGCGCCCGCGACAACGCTCTCTTCAGCTCGGTGGGCGCCGGCTACAACGCGGGCGACGGCTACCAGACCAGCTTCGCCGCCGGCATCCGCCATTCGTTCTGACTCCACCACCTGACAGGCGGGCCACCGTGGTTCGCCCGGGAGACATTCCCCATGAGCGTGCATGAAATCAAGCCGGTGGCTGCCGACGTTTTGGCACCCGACGCCCTCGACCGGCTCCGGCATTGGGCCGGAGCGCGGCCCCGGGAACTCGCTCTGCGCCACAAGCGGCGGGGCCAATGGAAGGCCTGGCAGTGGGCGGACATCGCCCGGGAAGTCGAGCACCTGGCGGCCGCGCTGCAGCAGCACGGCTTCGGGCTCGGCTCACGGCTGGCGCTGAGTGGCGCCTTCGAGCCGACGCTGATCCTGCTCGCCCTCGCCGCGAAGGCTGCCGGAGGGCATCCGCTGCCGGTGTCCCGCGAGCTGTCGGGGGAGGCACTGCGATCGGTGCTGGCCGAACTGCGACCCAGCCACATCTATGTGCAGGGGCGCGAGGGGATGCTGCGCCACCTCGCCGCGCTTGGCGGTGCAGAGGATGAAATACTGCTGCTTTCGTCAGCATCGGTGGAGCGCCAGAGCGGCAGCGTGCGCGTGCTGCCCCTCACCTCGCTGTATGCCGGCGGACCGGCCCGCCGGCTGCGGCTGGCAGCGCGCCGCGCCCATGCCGCAGCGCCGCTGTGGAGCGAGGATGGGACCGAGTGGGACGAGGGGCTGGGCACGGTGCTCCACCACTGGCTGGACAGCGGTCAGTGCTTCGCGTTTCCGGAGAGCATTGAATCGGCGTCCCGCGACCGCCAGGAGATCGCCCCGTCCGGGCTGCTGCTCTCGCCCGCGCGCCGGCGAGTGCTGGCGGATGAGTGCGAGAGCCGCCTGGCGCCGCTGGGCAGCCTGCGCCACCGGGCCTGGGAGTGGTCGTTGGAGGGCGCTGGTCGTGGTTTGCGCGGGCAGATCCAGGCGCGGGTGCGCCGGCTGTTCGGCCTGCAGCGCCTGCAGGGCGGCGTGTCGCCCCTGCCGCTGCGCGGCCAGCCGGCGGCGGACGGCAGCGCGCCCGCGGTCGAGCGTCGGGAGGCGGCGGCATGAGCACCCACGCACCGACCCCGGGCGAATTCATTCTCGAGGTGAACAACGTCTCCCTGTCGTTCAAGGGCGTGAAGGCGATCTCGGCTCTCTCCTTCCGTGTCCGCCGCGGCGAGATCTGCGCCCTGATCGGCCCCAACGGGGCCGGCAAGAGTTCGCTGCTCAACGTGCTCAACGGCGTGTATCGCCCAGATTCCGGCGAGGTGGTTTTCGAGTCGGAGCATTTCCGGCGCATCCATCCGCTGGAGGCGGCCCGCCGCGGCGTCGGCCGCACCTTCCAGAACAACGCCCTGTTCAAGAAGATGAGCGTGATCGACAACGTCCAGACCGGCCTCTCGCGGCACATGCGCAGCGGCTTCCTCGAACAGGCCTTCGGCCTGCCGCGGGCCCGCCGCGAAGCCCGGGCCTTCCGGGAGCAGGCCGAGAGCGTGCTGGAGTTCCTCGAGCTGCAGGCCTACCGCGACGTGGAGGTCGGCAGCCTGGCCTACGGCTTGCAGAAGCGGGTGGAGCTGGGGCGGGCCTTGATCGCCGGGCCCGGCCTGCTCCTGCTCGACGAGCCGATGGCCGGCATGAACGCCGACGAGAAGCGCGAGATGAGCCGCTTCATCACCGACGTCAATCGGGACCTCGGCACGACGGTGGTGCTCATCGAGCACGACATGGGCGTGGTGATGGGGCTGTCCGGCCACGTGGTGGTGCTCGACTACGGCCGCAAGGTCGGCGACGGCACGCCCGCCGAGGTGCAGGCCAACCCGGATGTGATCGCCGCCTACCTCGGCACCGTTCATTGAGGACCACCCAGCCATGACCTTCTTTCTGGAAACCCTGCTCGGCGGCCTGCTCGCGGGCACCATGTATTCGCTGGTGGCGATCGGCTTCGTGCTGATCTACAAGGCCAGCGGCGTCTTCAACTTTGCCCAGGGCGCCATGCTGCTGTTTGCGGCCCTGACCTTCGTGACCCTCCACGAGCAGGGGCTGCCCGTCGTGCTGGCCCTGGTGCTGACGCTGGCCATCATGGTGGTGGTAGCGCTGATCATCGAGCGGGCGGTGCTGCGCCCGCTGGTGGCGCGCTCCCAGATCACCCTGTTCATGGCCACGCTGGGGCTGAGCTTCATCATCGAGGGCCTGGCCCAGGGCCTGATGGGCGCCGAGGTGCGGGCGCTGGACCTGGGCATTCCCGACGTGCCGGTGTTCCTCGGCGAGGTGATGATCAGCCAGTTCGACCTGGTGGCCGCGGCGACGGCGGCGGTGCTCGTCACGGTGCTCGCGCTGCTGTTCAACAAGACGCGCATCGGCATCTCCTTGCGCGCCGTCGCCGACGACACCCGCGCGGCCCTCTCCATCGGCATCGACCTTAACCGCATCTGGCAGATCGTGTGGGCGGTGGCCGGCTGTGTCGGGCTGGTGGCCGGGCTGCTGTGGGGCGCCCGCCAGGGGGTGCAGTTCTCCCTGTCGCTGGTGGTGCTCAAGGCGCTGCCGGTACTGATCATCGGTGGCTTCACCTCCATCGGGGGCGCGATCGTCGGTGGCCTCATCGTCGGTGCGACCGAGAACCTCGCCGAGGTTTATCTCGGCCCGCTGATCGGCGGCGGCATCACGCCCTGGTTTGCCTACTTCCTGGCCCTGGCCTTCCTCTATGTCCGTCCCGCCGGCCTCTTCGGCGAGCGGGCCATCGAAAGAGTCTGACTCCATGAGCGCTTCCATCCACCGCCTCCCCGCGCCCTTCGACCACGCTCCCATCGAGATCGTCGAGCGGCGCCTGCCGTGGGGCCTGCTGGCCCTGCTCGGCGTGGCCTTCGTTCTGCTGCCGCTGCTGGGCGGCGACTACTGGCTCAATGCCATCCTGATTCCCTTCCTGGTGCTGTCGCTGGCCGGCCTGGGGCTCAACCTGCTGACCGGCTACACCGGGCAGACCTCGGTGGGCTCCGCCGGTTTCATGGCGGTGGGGGCCTTCGCCACCTACGGCTTCCTGCTGCGGGAGCCCGGCTTGCCGCTGCCGCTGGCGCTGGTAGCCGGCGGGCTGTTCGCCGCAGCGGTGGGGTTCGTGGTCGGCATTCCGAGTTCGCGCATCAAGGGCTTCTACCTGATGGTCACCACCCTGGCGGCCCAGTTCTTCCTGGAGTGGGTGTTCGTCAAGTTCCCGTGGTTCTACAACCACGCCTCGTCCGGCACCATCAGCGCGCCCCGGCTCGAGATCTTCGGCCACCCGCTGGGCTCCGCCGAGGGGCGCTACCTGCTGACCCTCGGCACGGTGGCGGTGCTGACCTGGGTGGCCGTCAACCTGGTGCGCAGCCAGATCGGCCGCAACTGGATGGCCATCCGCGACATGGACACTGCTGCCGCGGTGATCGGCATCCCGGTGGAACGCTACCGGCGGCTGGCCTTTGCCGTCAGCTCGTTCTACCTGGGCATCGCCGGCGCCCTGTGGGCCTTCGCCTACCTGGGCACGGCCAGCGCGGGCAGCTTCGACATCAACCGATCCTTCCAGATCCTTTTCATCATCATCATCGGCGGCATGGGCAGCATCGCCGGCAGCTTCATCGGCGCGGCCTTCATCAGCCTGCTGCCGATTCTCCTCAGCCATGGCGGGCAGCTCGTATTCGGCGGCAGCCTCGACGCCGGCCAGGTACAGAACCTCCAGAAGGTGATCTTCGGAGTCCTGATCATCGTGTTCCTGATCCGCGAGCCGGAGGGCCTGGTGCGCCTCCTCGCCAAGCTGCGCGCCCGCCTGGCGGTGTGGCCGCTGCGCTTCTGACTTTTTCGTCACGTCTTCCCCCAAGAAACAAGAGAGAAAAACATGCAGAAACCATTCAAGCGTTCCCTCGCTGCCGCCCTTGCAGGCCTCGCCGCTGCCGCTGCGGCGCCCCAGACGCTGGCCGGCAGCAACGAACAGTTCTTTCCCCTGGCCACCTACCGGGTCGGCGCCTATGCCTCCAGCGGCATTCCGGTGTGGGCCGGCATGATCGACTACCTGCGCTACATCAATGACGTGGAGGGCGGCATCAACGGCGTCAAGCTGGTCTGGCAGGAATGCGAGACCGAATGGACGGCCGAGAAGGGCATCGAGTGCTACGAGCGCTTCAAGAAGGGCCTCAACGGCGCCCCCGTCGCGATCTACCACCCCAACGGCGCGCCGGCGGCGTATGCCCTGTCGGACAAGGCCGCGGCGGACAAGATCCCCCTCATCACCCTCGGCTACGGCCGCACCGAGGCGACCGACGGTGGTGTCTTTCCCTACAACTTCCCGGCCATGCTGACCTTCTACAGCGAGGCCTCGGTGGTCATCAACTACATCGCCCAGCGGGAAGGCGGCTTCGAGAAGCTGAAGGGCAAGAAGATCGCCACGGTTTACCACGACTCCGCCTACGGCCGCGAAACCCAGGGCACCCTCGAACTGCTGGCGAAGAAGTACGGCTTCGAGAACATCCAGATCCCGGTTGCCGACCCGGGCAACGAGCAGTCGGCCCAGTGGCGCCAGGTGCGCCAGGCCAAGCCCGACTGGGTGTTCCTGCGCACCTGGGGCGTGTCGACGCCGGTGGCGATCAAGACGGCGGCGCGCTTCGGCTTCCCGGCCGACCGGATCATCGGCGACATCTGGGCCAGTTCCAACGAGGACGTGTTGCCCGCGGGTGAGGCCGGCAAGGGCTATCTCGCCCTGACGCCCTATCCGGGCGGCGCCGGCTTCGACATCCACAAGCGCATCAAGCAGCACATCCTCGACAAGGGCAAGAGCGACCTGAAGGACCCGAAGAGCTTCGGCAGCGTCTATTACAACTCGGGTCTCATTAATGCGGCGATCGCCGTCGAGGCCATCCGTGCCGGGCAGAAGAAGTTCGGCAACCGGCCGCTCAATGGCGAGGAGGGGCGCTGGGGGCTGGAGCACCTCAACATCGACGATGCCCGCCTGAAGGATATCGGCTTCGGCGGCCTCATGCAGAAGCTCAAGCTGTCCTGCTCCGACCACGAAGGCGGTGGCGCCGCCCGCGTCCAGCAATGGGATGGGGCGAAGTGGAACCTCGTCACCGACTGGATCCAGGCCGATCGCAAGCTCCTTCGCCCCCTCATCGACGCCAAGTCGGCCGCCTACGCGAAAGAGAAGGCCGTCACGCCGCGGGATTGCAGCAAGGCCTAGCAAGCCGCCGCCGGGGAGCGCCGCGGGCCGCTCCCCGCCCGCCATGCCGCCCGCCCGTCCGCGGTGGTCGGACGCCCATCGCGTTTTCCTGGAGAACCCCATGAACACCCCTGTCCAACCCGCCACCGCCCGGGCCGAAGTGCTGGCGGTACAGGATATCGAAGTGATCTACGACGGCAGCATCCTGGCCCTGCATGGCGTGTCGCTGCACGTCGAGGCGGGCGCCATCGTCGCGCTGCTCGGCGCCAACGGGGCCGGCAAGAGCACTACGCTGAAGGCCATCTCCGGCCTGATCCACGCCGACCGCGCCCGGCTCAGCCGCGGCCACATCCGCTTTCACGGCGAGGACACCGCCGGGGTGCCGCCGAACCGCCTGGCCCGCCGGGGCATCGCCCATGTTCTCGAGGGGCGGCATGTCTTCGCCCACCTCAGCGTCGAGGACAACCTGCGCAGCGGCGGCTTCCTGCGCGGGCCCGGGCGGCGTGAGCTGGAGCGCGACCTCGAGCGCATGTACGCGTGGTTTCCGCGCCTCAAGACCAAGCGCAAGGTGCAGGCCGGCCTCACCTCCGGCGGCGAGCAGCAGATGCTGGCCATCGGCCGCGCCCTGATGACCCGGCCGAAGCTGATGCTCCTCGACGAGCCCTCGATGGGGCTCGCCCCGATCATCGTGCAGGAGATCTTCGACATCGTCGCCCGCCTCAATGCGGAGGCGGGCATCGGCTTCCTGCTGGCCGAGCAGAACATCAATGTGGCGCTGCGCCACGCCCACTACGCCTATGTGCTCGAGAACGGGCGAGTGGCCGACGAGGGCACGCCGGACAGCCTCGCGGCCCGCGAAAACATCCACAGCTTCTACCTCGGGGGCACGGGGGCTTGAGCTGCAGCGCCGGCCGCCTGCATCCAGGGCAGCACATGCCGGCATTGCCGGCGGGCGGCGCAGCCCCGTCTGCTGCGTAGGCAGCAGCTTCCGCGCAGACCTGTTTTCAGCGCAACACGCCAGCCTCGAAGATGTTTTTAGTTTATTGTTTTTAAAATGATTTTTAGTTGGCACGGTTGCTGCTAAAGAAGGTTCAGGGTGCCGGCCCCGGCACATTCGAAACGATAGAGGTGAATCCATGAGCAAGAAAGTGAAAGTCGTCGCCGTCTCCGGTGGCCTGCAACGTCCGTCCCGCACGCTGACCCTGGTCGAGGCCCTGATCGATGCGCTGGGCGAGCGGGCGTCCATCGAAACCCGCCTGATCGAACTCGGCGAAGTCGGCCCCAAGCTGGCCGGTGTGCTCTACCCCAACCAGTTGCCCGCCGAGGTTCGCAAAGACATCGCTGCCATCGAATCGGCTGATTTCCTGATCGTGGCGAGCCCGGTTTACCGCGCCTCCTTCACTGGCCTGTTCAAGCATCTGTTCGACTTCGTCGACCACAACGCGCTCAACGATGTGCCGGTGCTGCTCGCCGCCACCGGCGGCAGCGATCGCCACGCGCTGGTCATCGACCACCAGCTACGCCCGCTGTTCAGCTTCTTCCAGGCGCAGACCCTGCCGATCGGCGTGTACGGCGCCGAGGCCGATTTCGAGAACTACCGGGTGAGCAGCCCGGCCCTGAAGGCGCGCATCAGCCTCGCCGCCGACCGTGCGGCCCCCTTCCTGGCCCCGCGCGCTACCGCCGCCCGGCCCCAGTTGGTCGCCGCCTGAGCCACCGAACATTCAATCAGAGGAGCCATCGCCATGAGCCAGCAGAACATCAAGTTTGCCTACTGGGTGCCCAATGTCAGCGGCGGTCTTGTCGTCAGCAAGATCGAGCAGCGCACCAGCTGGGACATCGACTACAACCGCAAGCTCGCCCAGATCGCCGAGAAGGCCGGTTTCGATTACGCCTTGTCGCAGATCCGCTTCACCGCCGGCTACGGTGCCGAATACCAGCACGAATCCGTGTCCTTCAGCCACGCGCTGCTGGCCGCCACCGAGAAGCTGCGGGTCATCGCCGCCGTGCTGCCCGGCCCCTGGCATCCGGTCGTGCTGGCCAAGCAGATCGCCACCATCGACCACCTCACTGGCGGCCGGGTGGCGGTGAACGTGGTGTCGGGCTGGTTCCGCGGCGAGTTCCACGGCATCGGCGAGCCCTGGCTCGAACACGACGAGCGCTACCGCCGCTCCGAGGAGTTCATCGAGGTACTTAAGGGCATCTGGACCCAGAACAATTTCACCTATAAGGGTGACTTCTACCGCTTCCACGACTACACCCTCAAGCCGAAGCCCCTGCAGCAGCCGCACCCGGAAATCTTCCAGGGGGGCAGCTCCCGCGCCGCACGCGACATGGCCGCCCGTGTGTCCGACTGGTATTTCACCAACGGCAATACCGTCGAGGGCATCAAGGCTCAGGTGGATGACATTCGCGCCAAGGCGGCCGCCAACGGCCATTCGGTAAAGGTCGGCGTCAACGCCTTCATCATCGCCCGCGACACCGAGGAGGAAGCGAAAGCGGTGCTGCAGGAGATCATCGACAAGGCCGATCCGGAGGCCGTCAATGCCTTCGGCGACGCGGTCAAGCAGGCCGGCAAGGCCAGCCCGGAGGGCGAGGGCAACTGGGCCAAGTCCACCTTCCAGGACCTCGTGCAGTACAACGACGGCTTCAAGACCAATCTCATCGGCACGCCGCGCCAGATCGCCGAGCGCATCGTCGCCCTGAAGGCGGTGGGCGTCGATCTGGTGCTCTCCGGCTTCCTGCACTTCCAGGAAGAAGTCGCCTACTTCGGCGAAAAGGTGCTGCCCCTGGTGCGTGAGCTTGAGGCGGCGTCGGTACGCGGCACCACCCGCGAACTCGCTGACGCAGCGGCCTGACGGAGCCACCGCGATGACTCCGTTCGCTCAAGGCGACCGCCGACCCACTTCCGGCCTGCCGGGCTGGCTGCATTTGCAGGCTGCCGGCCAGGCGCGCAGCGTCGCCCTGCGTCACAAGCGCCTTGGCGTGTGGCAGGAGCGCACATGGGGCGAAGTACTGGTCGAGGTCGGGGGGCTGGCTGGAGCCCTGAGCGAGCGGGGTTTTCGCCCTGGGGCAACGCTGACCATCCTCAGCAATCCGCGTCCGGAAGCCGTGTTGCTGGCCCTTGCGGCCCAGTGGCTGGGCGGGAGCGCGGCCGTCCTCGATCCGCGCGGCGAGCCCGGCGCACCGAATCTGCTGGCTCGGACGCCGGGCCGCGATTTCGTTTTTGCCGAAGGCCTCGCCGAAGTCGAGCGGGTGCGTCGCGCCGGGCTGGCGCCGGCGCTGATCGTCTACGCCGATCCCCGTGGCCTGAACGCCGACCTGGCCTCAGGGCTGATTTCCTACCCGGCGCTGGCGGCCTCCACCGGCGGACATGTTCCGGCCCTGCTGGCCCGGCCGGTGGCGGTGGCTTTCGTGTTTCTGCGCCAGGGCCACGGCGGGGAGGTAGAACTCCAGGAGACGTCCCACGCCGAGCTGCTGCGCGAGGGGCAGGCGCTGGTCAGCGGCGAGGCCCTGACCGAGCGGGAAGAGGCCTTTGCCGCCCGGGCCTTCGCCGCCAGCGGGCAGGCCCGCTACCTGCTGGCGCCCTGGCTCATCGCCGGCTTCTGCCTGAATTTCCCTGAGGGGCTCGAAACCCGCGACATCGACCGCCGCGAGCTGGGGCCAACGCTGGTGGCCGGCACCCGCGAGACCTGGCAGCGCCTCGAAAACATGGTGCGTGAACGCCTGCCCGCGGCCGGCACCTGGCAGCGCCGTCTGGTCGACCGCGCCCTGGCGCCCCGGGCGGCGGGCCTCACCGGCCTCATCGGCGGCTGGCTGGTGCGCCGCCCCCTGCGCGATGTGCTGGGCTTCACCCGGACCCGCGTGCCGCTGATCATCGGCGAGCCCTTGCCCGAAGCATCGGTGCAGTTCTTCGCCACCCTTGGCATCGCTGTCCGCAACTGGAAGGAAGCGGCTGACTGGAAGGCGCAGGACCGTACCCAGCGCCTGACCACCGCCCCCGACGCCGCACCATCCGGCTTCCAACGTCGGAGCCTGTCCTCCGTGACCGGCGTGCAGCCGGTATGAGCCGAGGTGACTCCATGAACCTTTTCCCCCCGCCCCTTCTCGAGTTGAGCCACATCTCCCTGTCCTTCAAGGGCGTGAAGGCGATCACCGACATCAGCTTTGCCGTGGCGCGTGGCGAGATCTGCGCCCTCATCGGCCCCAACGGCGCCGGTAAGAGTTCGCTGCTGAACGTCATCAACGGCGTCTATCAGGCTCAGGAAGGGCAGATCCGATTCGACGGCGAGGTGCGCCGCCATATGCGCCCCCACCACGCCGCCGAGCGCGGCATGGCCCGCAGCTTCCAGAACCTCGCGCTGTTCAAGGGCATGACGGTGCTCGACAACGTGCTCACCGGGCGCAACCTCAAACGCCGCAGCAGCTGGATCGAGCAGGCGCTGGGCATCGGCCGGGCCCCGCGGGAGGACGACGAACAGCGCCGCCGCGCAGAAGAGGTGATCGAATTTCTCAACATCCAGTCGTGGCGCCAGAGCCTCGTCGGCACGCTGCCCTACGGCCTCCAGAAGCGCGTGGAGCTGGCCCGGGCGCTGGCCGCCGAGCCAAAGCTGCTGCTGCTCGACGAGCCGATGGCCGGCATGAACGCCGCCGAGAAGAAGGAGATGAGCCGCTTCATCGTCGATATCAACCGTGAGTTCGGGACCACGGTGGTGCTCATCGAGCACGACATCGGTGTGGTGATGGGCATCTCCAGCCACGTGGTGGTGCTCGACTACGGCCGCAAGATTGGCGACGGCCCGCCCGAGGAGGTGCGTGCCAACCCCGAGGTGATCGCTGCCTACCTAGGCACCCGCCACTGAGCGGCGGAGCAGTTTTCAGCGTATTTCCCCCGTTATCTCTCCGGTCATCGACCGGGCCGGGCCGGTGTTGCCCGCGACAACGCAAACAACAGGACACAGCATGGATTTCTTTCTCGAGGTGCTGATCGGCGGGCTGCTTGCCGGGGTGATGTATTCCCTCGTCGCAATCGGCTTTGTGCTGATCTACAAGGCCTCAGGGGTCTTCAACTTCGCGCAGGGCGCGATGGTACTGTTTGCCGCGCTGACCTTCGTCAGCCTCGGCGAGCGCGGCGTGCCGTTCTGGATCGCCTTCCTCGTCACCCTGGGGGCGATGCTGCTGCTGGCGCTGGCCGTCGAGCGGCTGGTGCTGCGGCCGCTGGTGAACCGCTCGCCGATCACCCTGTTCATGGCCACCCTCGGCCTTGCCTACATCACCGAGGGCGCGGCCCAGGCCCTGTGGGGAGCCCAGGTCCATGGCCTCGACCTGGGCATCGAAGACATCCCGCTGGATCTGGGCGGGCTGCTCGTCTCCCAGTTCGATCTCTTCGCCGCCGGGATGGCCACCACCCTGGTGCTGGTGCTGTCGGTGCTGTTCAACAAGACCCGCATCGGCCTGTCGCTGCGGGCGGTAGCCGACGACACCCTGGCCGCCCAGGCGGTCGGCATCCGCCTGAGCCGGATCTGGGTGGTCGTGTGGGCCGTGGCCGGGCTGGTGGCGTTGATCACCGGGCTCTTGTGGGGCGCACGCCTCGGCGTGCAGTTCTCCCTGTCTCTGGTGGTGCTGAAGGCCTTGCCGGTGCTGATCATCGGCGGCTTCTCATCGGTGGGCGGTGCCATCGTCGGCGGCCTGATCGTGGGGGCGAGCGAGAAGCTGGCCGAGATCTACGCCGGGCCACTCATCGGCAGCGGCATCGAGAACTGGTTTCCCTACGTCCTGGCAATGCTGTTCCTGCTCGTTCGGCCCACAGGCCTGTTCGGCGAACGCAGCATCGACCGCGTTTGAAAGGATTCGACGATGCTCTACTCTGAAGCCGGGCAATTCAGCACGCGTTATGCGGCCGACCGCCGCCTGTTCCGCCTGCGCCAGGACCGCCTGGGGCTCGGCCTGCTGCTGGTCTTCGCGTTCGCAGTGGTACCGCAGGTCGGCAACGATTACTGGTTCAGCGCGATCCTGACCCCCTTCCTGGTGCTGTCCCTGGCCGGGTTGGGGCTCAACCTGCTCACCGGCTACGCCGGCCAGCTGTCGCTGGGCTCGGCGGCGTTCATGGCCGCGGGGGCCTTCGCCACCTATAACTTCCAGCTGCGCATCGAGGGGCTACCCCTGCTGGCCAGCTTCGCGCTGGGCGGTGCAGTGGCGGCGCTGCTGTCGCTGGTGTTCGGCCTGCCCAGCCTGCGCATCAAGGGTTTCTATCTGATCGTGTCGACGCTGGCAGCCCAGTTTCTGGTGCCGTGGGCGCTGGTCAAGTACGGCTGGTTCTCCAACTACAACGCCTCGGGCGTGATCAGCGCCCCGCGGCTGGACATCTTCGGGCTCGACTTGAGCTCGCCGGCCGGGCGCTACGTGCTGACCCTCGGCGTCGTGGTGGCGCTGGCCTTCCTGGCCCGGAACATCGTGCGCAGCGAGCTGGGCCGCAACTGGATGGCGGTGCGCGACATGGACACCGCCGCCGCGGTGATCGGTATCCCGCTGGCCCGGACCAAGCTGCTGGCCTTCGCGATCAGCGGTTTCTACCTGGGCGTGGCGGGGGCGCTGTGGGCTTTCACCTACCTGGGTACCGTCGAACCCCACGGCTTCGACCTGAACCGCTCGTTCCAGGTGCTGTTCATCATCATCATCGGTGGCATGGGCAGCATCCTCGGCAACTTTCTCGGGGCCGCCTTCATCGTGCTGTTTCCGCTGCTGCTCTCCAATCTGGCGGGGCTGCTGCCCGGCGGGCTGATCGACCCGGGCCAGCTCGAGAACATCCAGAAGATGATTTTCGGTGCGCTGATCATCGTCTTCCTGATCCGCGAACCCGAAGGCCTCGCCCGCCTGTGGCAACAGTTCCGCGCCCGCCTCCGGCGCTGGCCGCTGCGCTATTGAGGCCGGCCGCCCGTCACCCCATCCATTTCTCTTATCCCTTTCCGCCATCAGGAGTCGTCCATGTCGTTCAAGAAAGCCTTCAAACCCCTGGCCCTCGCGCTGGCCCTGGGCTCCATCAGCCTGGGCGCCCAGGCTGCCGCCGAACAATACTTTCCGCTCCAGAGCTATCGCATCGGCCCCTATGCCGCGGGTGGCACCGGCTTCTTCGGTGGCTTCATCGACTATCTCCAGTACGTCAATGCCAATGGTGGCGTGAATGGCGTCAAGCTCACCTGGAGCGAATGTGAAACAGAATACGTGGTGGAAAAGGGCGTCGAATGCTACGAGCGCCTGAAGAAAGGTCTCAACGGTGCGCCGGCCGCGGCCACCAATCCGCTCTCAGTCGGCATCGCCTATGCGACACTCGACCGCTCCACCGCCGACAAGATTCCGCTGATCACCATCAACCACGGCCGTACCGATTCGACCGACGGCCGCGTATTTCCCTACGCATTTCCGTTGCAATTGAACCCGTATTCGGAAGTGTCAGCCATCGTCAATTACATCGGCCAGCGGGTCGGTGGCCTGGATAAGCTCAAGGGCAAGAAGATCGTCACGCTTTACCACGGTTCGCCCTATGGTAAGGAGACCAATGAAGTCCTGGAGAAACTGGCTTCTAAATACGGCTTCACATTGACCCTGCTGGAAGTGCCCCACCCGGGCAACGAGCAGCAATCGCAGTGGCTCAACATCCGCCGAATCCAGCCCGACTACGTGATCCTGCGCGGCTGGGGCGTGATGAACCCGGTGGCTCTCAAGACCGCCCAGAAGCTCGGCTATCCCACCGACCGCATCATCGGCAACATCTGGAGCAACTCGGAGGATGACGCTGCCCCGGCCGGCGCTGCCGCCAAGGGCTTCATCTCGATCACGACTCACCCGTCGGGCACGGGTTTCCCGGTGCTGCAAGGTATCAAAAAGAGTGTCGTCGATGCAGGCAAGGGCAACCTTGCCGACCCGAAACGCTTCGGCACCGTCTATTACAACCTGGGCGTGGTGAACGGCATCCTCAACGTCGAGGCCGTACGCATCGCCCAGGCCAAGTTTGGCAACAAGCCGCTGACCGGCGAGCAGGTGCGCTGGGGTTTCGAGAACATCCGTCTCGACGACAAGCGCCTAACGGAGCTCGGCGCGCTCGGCCTCGTCCAGCCCCTCAAGCTATCGTGCGCCGACCACGAAGGCGGCGGCGCGGTGCGTTTCCAGCAGTGGAACGGCCAGGAATGGAAGCTGATCAGCGAATGGGTCCAGGCGGACCGCGCATTGCTCCGGCCGATTATCGAGGCCTCCGCCAGCAAATACGCCAAGGAGAAAGGCATTACCCCGCGCGACTGCTCCAAGGAAATCTGAGTTACTCCTCTTTTACGTCACTCCGGCCATTCGGCCGGGTGGCGTTTTTTTGCGCCGTTTTCTTAATTCTTTATTTCTGGATTGAATAAAAGAAATGCGTATTTATGAATGGCGTGCGGTGGCAGAAAATAATTCCATCGAATCCGGTCTATTTTGGATCGGTTCATGACCGAATTGGAGAGTTAATAAAATGACCCACAGACAGAATTTCGCCAGCCTTTCTTCGGGCACCGACTACGAACAATTGGCAAATCGTTTCCGGCCGATCTTCGAACGCATTGCCGAGGGCGCGATCAAACGGGAAAGAACGCGCACGCTGCCCCATGAGCCGATCGAGTGGCTCAAGAAGGCCGGCTTCGGCGCCGTGCGGGTGCCGGTGGAGTCCGGGGGCGCCGGCGCATCCTTGCCGCAACTTGTGCAGCTGTTGATCGAGCTGGCGGCCGCCGATTCGAACGTGCCCCAGGCGCTGCGCGGCCACTTCGCCTTCGTCGAAGACCGGCTCAATGCACAGCCCGGCCCGCAGCGCGATATCTGGTTCAAGCGCTTCGTGGCGGGCGAGACCTTCGGCAACGCCTGGACCGAGGTCGGTGAGGTGAAGATCGGCGACGTCATCACTCAGGTGTCGCCCAAGGACGGGCGCTGGGCGCTCAATGGGCACAAGTACTACAGCACCGGCAGCATCTTCGCCGACTGGATCGATGTGTATGCCCGCCGCGCCGACAACGGCGCAGACGTCATCGCCGCGGTGCACACGGCCCAGCCGGGCGTGACCCTGCACGATGACTGGGACGGCTTCGGCCAGCGCACCACCGGCAGCGGGACCAGCATCTTCACGGACGCGGTGGTCGAGGCCGCCGATGTCTTCGACTTCTCGACCCGCTTCAAGTACCAGACAGCCTTCTACCAGCTCGTGCATCTGGCCACCCTGGCCGGCATCGCGCGCGCCGCCGAGCGTGACGTTGCCCAGCAGGTGGCCGGGCGCAAGCGCATCTTCAGCACCGGCAACGCGCCCCTCGCACGCCAGGACCCGCAGCTCCAGCAGGTCGTCGGCCAGATCTCGGCGCAGGCCTATGCCGCGGCGGCGGTTGCAATCCGCGCGGCCGAACCTGCCCAACGGGCCTACCTGGCGCGTTTCGGTGACGACCCCGAGGCCGAGAAGGCCGCCAACATCGACGCCGAGATCGAATCCGCCCAGGGGCAGCTGGTCATCGCCGACCTCGCGCTGCGCGCCACGGCAGACCTCTTCAACGCGCTGGGTGCCTCATCGGCCAGCGAACGCCTGGCCCTCGACCGCCACTGGCGCAACGCCCGCACCGTCGCGACCCACAACCCGCTGGTTTACAAGGCCCGCATCGTCGGCGACTGGTCGATCAACGGCGCCGAGCCGCCCTACGTCTGGCAGATCGGCGGGAGCCCCGCGGCGGGCAAGTGACTGCCCATCTCCTCGTTCCCCAATCCCCTTTATGCCGAAAACGGAGCCCACACCATGAGCACGACCCAGCTTGAATCGCAGCGCCCGCGCGTCAACACCAGCGCCCCCTTTGCCGCTCTGCCGCGCCCGAGCGCGCCGGCCCACATCATCCGCAGCGACGCCGAGGCCCTCGAGGTGGCCCGCCGGCTGTCACGTGAGTTTGCCGTTGAGGCCTCGCTGCGCGATCAGGAAGGCTACCTGCCGATCGCCGAGATCGACGCCTATTCGCAAAGCGGCCTGTGGGGCATCAACGTGCCCAATGCCTACGGCGGCGCGGGCGTGTCCTACGCCACCCTGGCGGAGGTGATCCGCATCCTCGCTGAGGGCGATTCCAGCATCGCCCAGATCACCCAGAACCACCTCGCGCTGGTCGCCCACGTGACGCTCGACGCTACCGAGGATCAGAAGAGGGAACTCTTCGGCTTGGTGCTGCAGGGCATCCGCTTCGGCAACGCGTTTTCGGAGAAGGGCAGCAAGAACGTCGCCGCCTTCGAGACCAAGGTTCGCCGCGATGGCGAGTTTGCAGTGGTCCGGGGCCAGAAGTTCTACACCACCGGTGCGCTGCTCGCGCACATCGTGCCCATCGTCGCGGTCGACGACGAGGGCAAGGGCTGGCTCGTCTTCGCCGACCGCGATGCGCCAGGGCTGACCGTGATCAACGACTGGTCCGGCTTTGGCCAGCGCACCACCGCCTCGGGCTCGATCAGGATCGAGGACGTGCGCGTGCCGGCCAGCCGCCTGGTGCCGATCGCCGCCTTCGACCGCCCGACCGCGGCCGGCGCGATCTCGCAGATCATCCAGTCGGCGATCGACGCCGGCATCGCGGCGGCGGCCATCGCCGAGACCACCGCCTTCGTGCGCACCCGTAGCCGGCCGTGGATCGACAGTGGAAAGGAGTCCGCCGGCGAAGACCCCTTCACGATCAGCGCCATCGGCGAGCTGGTGATCCGCCTGCACGCGGCCGAAGCCCTGCTCGAACGCGCCGGCCGGGCGATCGACGCCGCACTGGTCAGCCCCACCGAGGAGGCGGTCAACCAGGCCACGCTGGTGACCAGCGAATCCAAGGTGCTCACCACCGAGGTGGCGATCGCCGCGACCAACAAGCTGTTCGAGCTGGCCGGCACCCGCTCCACGCTGCGCGAGCACAACCTCGACCGCCACTGGCGCAACGCCCGCACCCACACGCTGCACGACCCGGTGCGCTGGAAGTACTTCCACGTCGGCAACTATCACCTGAACGGGGTCAATCCCCCGCGTCACGCCTGGAACTGACGGGTCCGCCCCGCTTCGCCAACAGGGAATGCATGCAATGACAAGACAGATCCATCTGAATGCCTTCGAGATGAACTGCGTCGGCCACCAGTCGCCCGGCTTGTGGACCCACCCGCGCGACCGCTCGTGGCAGTACAAGGACCTCGAGTACTGGACCGATCTCGCCCGTATCCTCGAGAAGGGCATCTTCGACGGCATCTTCATTGCCGACGTGATCGGCTACTACGACGTCTACAAGGGCAGCAACTACCACGCGCTGCAGCAGGCGGCGCAGATCCCGGTCAATGACCCGCTGCAGCTGGCCGCGCCGATCGCGATGGTGACCGAGCACCTGGGCATCGGCATCACCGCCTCGACCTCCTTCGAGCACCCGTACACCTTCGCCCGCCGCCTGTCGACGGCCGACCACCACACCAAGGGCCGGGTCGGCTGGAACATCGTCACCTCCTACCTGGAGAGCGGCGCGAAGAACATCGGCCAGGGCGGCCTGCGGCGCCACGACAACCGTTACGAGGTGGCCAACGAGTACGTCGAGGTGCTCTACAAGCTCTTCGAAGGCAGCTGGGAAGACGGCGCGGTGGTGCGCGACCGCGAGCGAGGCATCTTCACCCACCCCGGGAAGGTCCACGAAATCGGCCACAAGGGCAAGTACTTCGACGTGCCCGGCTATCACCTCTGCGAGCCGTCGCCCCAACGCACGCCGGTGCTCTACCAGGCCGGCGCGTCCGGCGCCGGCAAGGCCTTCGCGGCGGGTCACGCAGAATGCGTGTTCGTGGCCTCGCCGCTCAAGTCGGTGCTCCGTGAGTATGTCGCCGACGTGCGCCGTCAGGCCGTGGCGGCCGGGCGGGACCCGCGCAAGGTGCTGGTGTACAACCTCGTCACCGTCATCGTCGACGAGACCGACGCCAAGGCCCAGGCCCGGTTCGAGGAGTACCAGCGACACTCGTCCTACGACGGGGCGCTGGTGTTCATGTCCGGCTGGAGCGGCATCGACTTTGGCCAATACGCGCCGACCGACCTGGTCCGCAAGGTCGAGACCAACGCCATCGTGTCGGTCGTCGAGCACCTGGCCAACGGCGAAAAGTCCTGGAGCATCGACGAGCTGGCGCGCTGGGGCGGCATCGGCGGCCTGGGGCCGATCTTCGTCGGCTCGCCGGCAACCGTGGCCGACATCCTGCAGCAATGGGTCGAGGAAACCGACGTGGACGGCTTCAACCTGGCCTACGCCGTCGCCCACGAGACCTTCGAGAACGTCGTCGGCTACCTGGTCCCCGAGCTGCAGCGCCGCGGTGCATACCCCACCGCCTACAAGCCCGGCACCCTGCGCGAAAAGCTCTTCGGCGAAGGCCCGCTGTTGCCCGACAACCACCCGGCTGCCCGCTACCGCGACATCGAGGCGGTCAAGCGCGAGCAGGCGGCTCAGGCTACCGCCGAAGCGTCTGACGCACCCGAAGCCGTCCCGGCCTGAGCCGCAGCCCATCCACTCCACCCCACGCGAGAAACCCGCCATGCCCGTCGCTCCACCCATCCTGCAGGTCAGCAACATCGAAGTCGTTTATGAGAAGGTGATCCT
>Ga0209174_10000708_pt1 | contig 24613 bp, 19 predicted proteins | sample JI91814BDNA_FD_187505 | JGI IMG/M metagenome (GOLD analysis project Ga0209174, IMG submission 187505) | Wastewater effluent complex algal communities from Wisconsin, to seasonally profile nutrient transformation and Carbon sequestration -... | ecosystem: Engineered > WWTP > Effluent > Algae...
GGTATTGGATTTGGCGGTGTTTTAGAAATGTCCGGTTTTGGAGATTCTCGAAAACTAGCTGCCCAATTCTATTTCAAAGAGATGAGAGTCTTAAAGGTAATGTTTACTGCTATCATTGTTGCGCTAGTACTAATATTCTTGAGTTCTTCGCTTGGACTGATTGATTTTAAAGGAATATGGGTAAATCCAACTTATCTTATGCCGGGAATTATAGGTGGGCTAATCATGGGTGTAGGTTTCATTATCGGTGGATTTTGTCCGGGCACTTCCCTTGTCGCAACTTCTACACTGAAATTAGATGGACTACTATTTCTAATTGGAGTTCTAATTGGAGTGGGATTTTTTGGAGAGACTGTTGGTTTTTTTGAAGAATTTTGGGAGTCTGGAGTAAAAGAACGTTATCTATTATCCGATCTTTTTGGAACTAGTATTGGAGTAATGGTAGTAGCCGTCATCCTTGTGGCAATCATCGCTTTTTACTGGGCTGAAATAGGAGAAAAAGTTTTTGGACAAAACATTCCATGGAAAGAAATTAACTTAATTCCAACGAATTCTAAGAATATGATCGCAGCCTCTATTTTGCTTTTCTTTGCACTAACAGTTGCATTTCTTGGACAACCAGACGCTGATAAGAAGTGGCAATATGTTTCTGCAAAAAATGAACCCTTCTTACTTAAAAGAGAGGTATACATTCATCCGGGTGAGTTAAGAGAATTAATGCATGACCGTCAATTGTATCTAAAAGTTTTGGATGTTCGAAATGAAAGTGATTATAATTTATTTCATTTAAGAGATGCTGATAGAGTAGATTTTCAAACAGTCAGATCGCCCAAATTTGCAGACGAATTGAGCAGGATCGGTTCAAATACTGTCATTGTTGTTTTATCTAATAAAGAAAAGGATTCTACTTTAGCTTGGAAATTACTGAAGGCGCAAGGAGTGCTAAACATTTACATTCTAGAAGGTGGAGTAAATGAATGGCTAAAATATTTTCCTTTGCCAGAAGATATAGCTATGAAAAAAAAGCCTGAACGGGAAGAAGAGTCATTAGACTATGAATTTTTTAAGACTGTTGGCTTGGAATTTAATTCTTCGATACCCGAAATATCTCACGGGAATAATTCTCATCAAATAGAGTTCATTAAGAAAGTTAAGCTACAAAAGAAAAAAGCAGCAATGGGTGGTTGCGGGTAATAGTGGTTTACCGTTATTATTCATAAAACCCCTGCCGGAGCAAACCCACTGCTTTCAGCTAAAGGATTTTTGACCACATTATGCTGCGCCCCAAGAAGCCGCATTGAGTTGGAACACAGATAAACACTGATAAAATAATCCTCAATATTTTATCAGTGTTTATTGGTGGTAATCGTCGAAAACATTCCAATATAACGACGCCAACTTCCAACTTATTAGAATAAACTATTTGACGAAATTAAAAGGGTTCGTTTTATTGTATTTAATTTCACTAAACTATGTTTTAAAAATAGGAGCTTTTTTATGGCAAGACAATTCAAACCCGAAACAATCGCGCTACACGCAGGTTATACCAAGGGAGATCCGGCAACTACCTCAAGAGCAGTTCCAATCTACCAGACTACTTCTTACGTATTCAATGATACAGATCATGCGGCTCGACTTTTCGGACTCCAAGAATTTGGAAATATTTATACTCGTCTAATGAACCCAACGACTGATGTTCTGGAAAAAAGAGTTGCAGAACTCGAAGGCGGCATAGCAGCATTAGCCACAGCATCTGGTCAATCAGCAGAGACGCTTGCCTTATTAAATATTGTGGAAGCAGGACAAGAAATCATTGCTTCTTCTTCGTTATATGGTGGAACATATAACCTACTCCATTACACTTTTCCAAAAATGGGAATCAAAGTTCATTTCGCAGATCCATCTGATCCAAATAATTTTAAAAAATATTTCAACGATAAAACTCGCGCTGTGTATGCGGAAACTCTTGGTAATCCGAAGCTCGACACTCTCGACTTAGAAGCAATTGCAAAGATTGCTCATGACAACGGAGTTCCGTTTATAGTAGATAACACACTTCCTTCTCCGTTTTTAGTAAATCCAATTGAACACGGTGCAGATATTGTTGTTCATTCCCTTACAAAATTTCTGGGAGGACATGGAACTTCACTCGGTGGTATCATAATTGATTCAGGAAAATTTAATTATGGAAACGGAAAATTTAAAAACTTTACAGAGCCAGATCCAAGCTATCATGGATTAAAATACTGGGATGTATTTGGAAAATTTGAACCATTTGGTGGGGCTAATATTGCTTACATCATCAAAGCACGTGTGCAAGGTCTCCGAGATTTAGGGCCTGCGATTTCTCCTTTCAATGCTTGGCAAATTTTACAGGGTGTGGAAACTTTACCAATTCGCATGGAACGTCATTCGTCTAACGCATTAAAAGTGGCAGAATTTTTAAGCAAACATCCAAAAGTAACTTGGGTAAATTATCCAGGACTCTCATCAGATAAAAATTATTCCCTTGCTAAAAAATATCACAAGAAAAATCTTTTCGGCGCGATCATTGGCTTTGGAGTAAAAGGCGGCGTTACAGAAGCAAAGAAATTCATTGACAGTTTAGAAATTTTTTCTCTTCTTGCAAACGTAGGAGATGCAAAATCGTTAGCAATTCATCCTGCATCTACGACACACCAACAATTAACAGAGGAAGAACAAAAGTCAGCGGGGGTTACTCCTGATTTTATCCGACTCTCTGTTGGTCTAGAACATATAGACGATTTAATCGTCGACTTAGACGAAGCTTTAAAAAAAGTGTAATCTATGTTTAATAAGAATTCCGTTGGAATTGTTCGCACAGACATTGCAAAGTTGCCTGATCTAACTCTAGAGAATGGAGCCATCATTAGTCCGCTTGAAATTGCTTACGAGACTTACGGAATTCTGAACCCAAGTAGAACAAATGCTATTTTAGTTTGCCATGCGCTTTCAGGCAATGCTCACGCTGCTGGATTTCATGAAGGCACGGAAAAAACTGGTTGGTGGGATGAATATATCGGTCCCGGCAAAGCGTTTGACACTAATAAATACTTTATCATTTCCACTAACGTCATCGGTGGTTGCAATGGAAGCTCGGGGCCAACAAGCATTAACCCCAAGACCAATAAACCTTACGGCTCCACATTTCCTTTTGTATCCATTTTGGATATGGTCAACGCACAAAGATTACTTTTAAATTTCTTTGGAATTAGCGAATTATTCTGCGTAGCCGGTGGCTCTATGGGAGGAATGCAAGCATTGCAGTGGAGTGTTAGTTATCCCGATGTTATAAAAAATTGTATTATATTAGCCTCTACCTCCGAGCATAGTGCGCAGCAAATTGCATTTAACGAAGTAGGAAGACAGGCAATTCTTTCCGATCCAAATTGGAATGATGGGGAATACGGTGATAATCCTCCAAAGAAAGGTCTGGCACTTGCTCGAATGGTTGGTCATGTTACTTACCTTTCAGATGATTTAATGCGTGAGAAATTTGGTCGTAAACCTCCACGTGGAAATATCAAGAACACGGACTTCGCAGTTGGAAGTTATTTAATTTACCAAGGGGAGACCTTTGTAGATCGGTTCGATGCAAATTCCTATATCTATGTTACAAAAGCACTCGATCATTTTAGTCTTGGAAGAGGTGAAGAGTTAACTCTTAATTTGTCGCGAGCAAAGGCAAATTTTTTAATTATTGCATTTAGTTCCGATTGGTTATACCCTCCCTACCAAAGTCGAGAAATTGTTAAATCTCTCGAAGTAAATGCAATTCCAGTGACTTATTGTGAAGTGAATTTTTCCAAGGGACACGATTCCTTTTTAGTTCCAAATCCAGAACAGCATCATCTCATTCACCATTTTTTAGAATTTGCTCAAAATTTTTCGATCTTTTATGAAATCTAATGCTATGACAGTATCAATTTTACGACCTGACTTTCAATACATACTTGACTTAATACCTACCGGCTACCGCGTGTTAGACCTTGGCTGTGGTGATGGAGACCTTCTTTATTTATTAAAAAAGAAAGGAGTTCGCGGACAAGGCATTGAAAAAAATGAAGATTGTATTTATAAATGCATTGAGCGCGGAGTCATAGTGCACCACGGTGACTTAGACGAAGGATTAAAACATCATATAAAAAAAAGTTTTGATTATGTGATTCTAAATCAAACCATTCAAGAAACGCATAATCCCGGAAATATAATAAAAGACTGTTTACGAATTGGTAAAAAAGTAATTGTTGTTTTTCCTAATTTTGCTCATTGGAAAAATCGCCTTCAAATATTATTTAGAGGCATAACACCAGTAACCGACAATCTACCTTATAGATGGTACAATACACCCAATTTACATTTTCTTTCCATTACAGATTTTGAGGAGTTTTGCATTGTGCAAAAATTCAAAATCGAAGACACAGCATTTTTCAGTGATAAAAATCGAATTCTTTTTCGTCCGAATTTATTTGCAAAGCTTGCGCTTTTCGTGTTAAGTGAATAAAATTGTTGCCTTAAATCCTAGTTTCAATTTCACTGAAATTTCACTGCCCCGGTAGTTCAACGGATAGAACAACAGTCTTCGGAACTGTGAGTGGGGGTTCGATTCCCTCCCAGGGCAGATGAAGAGGCTCAAAGTGACTGACTTTTTTAGTTCCATCATCAATATCGAAGACCGAGAGTTTAATTTCCTTAAAGACATCATTTACGAAAAAACAGGAATATCTCTTGCACCTCATAAAAAAATCATGTTACAATCGCGGCTTAATATTCGCCTCAGACAGAATCAAATTTCTACTTTTGCTGAATATGTAACAAGACTTCGAAATGACAAAATTTTTCTAAGTACAGAGATTCCTGAAATTATAAATCGAATCACAACAAATAAAACCGATTTCTTTCGTGAGAATCATCATTTTGAATACTTAAAGACAACGGCGTTCCCTCAATTAGAAGAAAAGGCAAAGCTGACAGGCAGAAAAAAAATTCGCATTTGGTCATCCGCTTCTTCTACGGGCGAAGAACCATACACCTTAGCAATGACAGTGTGCGAATACTTTATTGGTAAGCCTGGTTGGGATATCAAGATATATGCATCAGATATAGACACTAACGTTCTTGAAACTGCACAGAGAGGAACTTATCGAGAAGAAAGAATGACACCGGTAAAGCAAGAATACAAAATAAAATACTTTACTTCTAAGCAGACTGAACGAGAAAAGGAATTCACTGCAAAGCCTGTTCTAAAGGATCTTTTAATTTTTAAAAAAATTAATTTATTGGAAGAGCCTTACCCTATTCAGGAGAAAATTGATATTATCTTCTGCAGAAATGTTATTATATACTTTGATAAGCCTACTCAACAAAGAATTTTTAGCCATATGGAAAGAATTCTAGTGGACGATGGAATTCTAATCATTGGTCACTCCGAAACTATGTTCGGAATCTCAGAGAATTTTAAATTCTTAGGACACACTATCTATCAAAAAAAATCTATCGCAGGAAAATAATTTATGATTAAAGTAGCACTTCTTATCGGTGGAAAATCTACCGAGCATGAAATTTCCCTTAAGAGTTCAAGTTTCATCTATGCAACTTTAGATAGAGAAAAATATGACGTAACTCCTGTTCTTATTGACAAAGAAGGAAATTGGATAATTCCAAATAGCCGCAACGCAATTCTTCCTGACATAAAAACTATTATTGAAAATTTTTCCCACGAAGAAGTAAGCGAAGAATTTAAAAAACAATTTATGAATCAAAATAAAATACTGAGCGCAAGTGGAATTTCCTTATCCAATCTTGAATGTGATCTTGTATTCATTGGTCTGCATGGTGGTGAAGGGGAAAATGGTGTTTTACAGGCTTTCTTGCAAATGAACTCAATTGTATATACCGGCTCCGGTGTATTAGCCTCTGCACTTGCAATGGACAAGGAAAGAGCAAATTATCTTTTTCTTTCGGCAGGACTTAAAGTAGCAAATTTTATAAACGTTATGCGAAAAGATTTTTATCTTTCTGGAGAAGGATTTCTTAAAAATTTCCAATTGAATTTTCCGGTTTTCATTAAACCTACGATGGGTGGTTCAAGTGTCGGTGTAGGTAAAGCAAACAACATACTAGAAGTTGCAAGTAAGATTAAAGAATTATTTTATAAGGAAGAATCTGTCCTTATTCAAGAAAATATTTCCGGCGTTGAAGTTTCTTGCGGGGTTATAGAGAAAAAATCAGGGCATTCTTTTGAAGCCCTCTCCTTGCACCCTACGGAGATAGTTCCATCGAATGATTTTTTTGACTATGAGGCAAAATATTCTGTAGGCAAATCGCATGAAATCACTCCCGCACGGATTTCGAAAGAGCTAACAGCTAATATCCAAGAGTCTGCCTTACTTGCTCATAAGATTCTAGGATGCAAGGGTTATTCGCGCACTGATTTCATTATTCAAGATGGACAATCCTATGTTTTGGAAACAAATACATTACCGGGTATGACTGAAACAAGTTTGATTCCGCAGCAAGCGGCTTATGCAGGTTATCCAATGAACGATGTATTTGATTGGTTAATTGAAAATGCACTCGAAAGGCATTCTCAGTCAGAACACAGAACTATTGAATAGTGTTTAATATCAGTTAATTTTGACTGTGCACACGAATCATTTCCGCCAGTTATTAGATTAATTTTGTTTTATAAAAAATTAATTTTTTTGAACTCGAATTTTACTTTTCAAAATCTGCCGTTTCTTTTAATACAATCTTACAAGAAAAAATACGAGGGCTTGAAAAAATCTACCTAGAACTAATTTTTAACCAAATGTACAATGACAGATAAATCTAAGAATATATTTTATATTGCTGGCATAGGATCTTCAGCGGGTGGACTTGAGGCATTACAGGACTTACTATCTCATCTCCCGCATAGTCTTCGCAATGTTGCATTCATTGTTGCCCAGCACCTAAGCCCGACACATAAAAGTATGTTAGTCCAGCTCTTAAGTCGTGAAACTAAATTATTAGTCAGCGAAGCTAGAAACGGTGATACAATAGAGCCGAATAACGTCTACATAACTCCACCGGACAATGAAATTAGTGTGAGCGGTGGAAAGCTCTGGCTCCAAAAACCCAAAGGCGGAATCGGACCAAAACCATCTGTGGACGTTTTATTTCAGTCCCTAGCGGAAGATTTTAAAGAAAATGTAATTGGTATTATCCTCTCAGGCACAGGTAGTGATGGAGCTATTGGAGTAAGGCATATTAAATCGACAGGAGGCTTGGTGATTGTTCAAGAGCCTCAAACAGCGAAATACAATGGTATGCCGCTAGCTTCTATCGAAACAGGTCTCGTTGACATGGTCTTAGCTCCTGATAAAATTGGAGAAGAGTTATTTGAAATTGCAGAAAACGAATCTTATCCGCGTAACCTTCAACTAGGTCCAATCGAGAACGATGCAGACAGTCTGGAATCAATATTCAAGCTTCTTTCACGAAGAACGGGAACTGACTTTTCTAATTATAAGCCAGCAACAATAGGACGTCGATTACAGAAGAGATTATCCTCTTTAAAAATTAATTCAATTGAAGAATACTTGGAATACGTTGAACGTAATCCGCAAGAATTAGACTCATTATTCAATATGATCTTAATAGGGGTTACATGTTTCTTTCGTGATACACTAGCCTTTGCTGAATTCGAAAAAGTAATTCTAAAGATTTTAAATTCTAAACCAGAAGGCGAACCAATTCGTATTTGGGCACCTGGATGTGCAACCGGTGAAGAAGCCTATTCTCTTGCAATTTTGCTATGTAAAAACTTAAAGGAAAAAATTGCAAATTATAATGTGCAAATTTTTGCTACGGACATAGATGAGAAGGCAATTTCGATTGCCCGCAAGGGAATTTATTCGGCGGAGTCTCTTAAGGATATGCCTCAAGATTTAGTCAATCAATTCTTCTCAAAGAAAGGAAATCAGTTTGAGCTTTCAAAATCAGTCAGATCTCTAGTATTATTTTCGAAGCATGACCTTACTAGTAATCCACCGTTTCTCAAACTGGATTTAATTTGTTGTCGAAACTTATTGATATATTTTGGTTCCCACTTACAAAAGCAGATAATACCGCTTTTCCACTATGCACTTAAGCCTAATGGTTATTTGTTCCTCGGTAAGTCAGAAACAGTGGGACAATTCACTGATTTATTTATAACTGAAGATGGGAAATCGAAAATTTTTCATCGAAAGCGTGGCGGCAAATTACACTCCGTTCAATTTTCTACTTATCGACCCTCCTCTAAAATATTTTCCAATCCTGCTGCTCCAAAACCGAAAATGGAGCAAACGTTACCCGAAATCATAAAAGAAACCATTTTCAATACATTTGAATATCCCTATCTTCTGGTCAATGATACTCTTGATATACAAGAAATTTCAGGCGATGCAGGTCTTTACATTGGGCTCTCGGAAGGAGCCATGAATGCAAACATTTTCAAGTTGGTTCATAAAGATTTACTAATTGAGCTTCGGTCGATTTTAACCAAAGCTATTAAAGACAGAATCCAACAGCGAAGTGAAATTTTAAAATTTACCTTTTACGGAACCCAACAGTATGTCAGAATTAAAATTAAACCTCTCTTATTTTCGGAAAGCACAAAGGATTTATTTTTAGTTATCTTTGAAAAGCAAGACCCAGAAGATTTTGCTCCAATTGTTTCCCTTTCAGAATCAATTCGCGACGAAAATCCCCGTATAACCGAGTTAGAGCATGAATTACAAGCCACTAAAGAGCATTTGCAAACTTACATTGAAGAATTGGAAACTTCCAATGAAGAGTTGCAATCTTTAAATGAGGAAATGCAATCAACTAACGAGGAGTTGCAATCATCAAATGAAGAATTAGAAACTTCTAATGAAGAATTGCAATCGACTAACGAGGAAATTCAAATTGCCTATTCTGAGTTAAAGGCAGTCAATGAAGAATTGGAAGAGAAAGATAGACTTTTAATCAATGCAAAGGCAAATGAAAAGGCTCTTCTTGATAATACGTTACAATCTTTTTTCCTAGTTGATAAAACTTATCGAGTGATCACTTACAATGAAAAAGCAAACGAAACTTCTAAACAGCTCTTCGGAAAATCTTTGCGTATGGGAGATTCGATATTAGATTATATTTCTACTGAGAACCTAGAAAATTTTAGAGAAAGTTTTTCAGAAGCATTACGCGGAAATAATAGAACCGGTGAACAAAAAATTCTTCAGGCAAATCAATCCGTCTCTAGCTATATTTATAATCTCACACCTGCAATCAGAGAAGGAAACTCTATTGAAAATGTTTCTGTTTCTTTTTTAGATATTACAAATCTTAGAAATTTACAAAGTGAATTGAATACATCAGAGCGTCTGCTAGCTTCTGTATTCGAAACAAATTCGATTGGAATTTGCATAACAGATAAGGAAGGTCATTTCGTAAATGTAAATCAAGGCTATTGCGACTTATACGGATATACCAGAGATGAATTGATTGGATTTCATTTCACGAAAGTCGTACCGGCTGACTATAAACAAGAACTTAAAGAGCATCATGATAGATTTATTGAGGGTAACGAAGAGTTAGCCACTGAATGGACGGTGCAAAGAAAAGATGGCTCACTTATTGATATTTTTGCGTCAGCATCTTTATTAATCCAAACAGATGGAACACGCTATAAGATTACTTCAGTTAGAGATATTACTGAAAATAAAAAATACAAAAATCTTTTAGAGGAAACACAGGAATCAGCGAGTGTTGGTGGATGGCAATTTGATGCAATTACAAAAGAGCTTTCCTGGACTGAAGAAACTTTTAAAGTCTTTGGATTAGACAACTCCTTTCGCCTTTCGTTAGAAAGTATGAGTAAACTCTTTGCAGACGAAGCCAAGGTTATATTTCAAAATTCTATGGCAAAGACACTCAATATGGGAGAAGCATTTGATTTAGAACTATTATCGAAGGTAAATACTGATAAGTCTCTTTGGATTCGCGCAACTTGCAAGCCTATTTCTGTATACGATAAAGTAATAAAACTATTTGGAACTTTTCAAAATATAACTTCCATAAAAGAATCAGGACTTAAATTAAAAGAAAGCGAAGACTTATTTAGGTCCGTTTATGAGAATATTAAAGATGCAATTATTATAACTTACCCAAGTGGCGAGATATTAAAAACTAATTTTGCTGCAACAGATATCTTCGGATACACAGAAACTGAATTACAAAGCATTTCATTGAGAGGCTTATTTGCATTAGACGATGAAGAAGAAATGGATGTAAGCCTGGATATTATAAGCAAGAAAGGAAGCTTTCAAGGACAATTCAAATCTATTCGAAAAAATGGTGAAATTTTTCCAACGGAAATCTATTCAAGCACTTTTAAACTTGCAAATGGCCAAGATAGAATTTGCACAATCGTAAGAGATTTATCCGAGCGCAGCCAAATGATAAATATTCAAGAGAGATTAAAGAACGCTCTATATTTTAGTAATATTGTCATTTTAACTAACCAGAAAGGAATTATAATCGAAGCCAATGATAATTTCACTAAGATGAGTGAATATTCTAAAGAAGAAATAGCGGATAATCATTATAATCTACTCAATCCTACCTATAACTCAGTAGATTTGCTGGAAACACTCTGGGTTGGTGTTAAGAATGGAAACATATGGAGAGGCGAGATTTTAAATCAATCTAAATCAGGAAGATTATTTTGGTTGGATACTTCTATTTTTCCGCTAAAAGATCCAGCAGGAAATGACCAAGGGTTTATGGCTGTATGCTCCGAGATTACAGAAAGAAAGCAAAGAGAAATCGAACGGGAAAGGCTATTATCTAGTCTTGCTCAGAGAAATAAAGACCTTGAACAATTTTCTTACATCGTATCGCATAATTTGAGAGCTCCTCTAGCAAACATACTCGGTCTTTCCAATTTGCTTAAAGATACACAAATTGAAAATGAAACGACAAAACTAATTGTAAACAATCTATACAAAGCATCACAAAACTTAGATACAGTGATTACTGATTTAAGTGATATTCTTCAAATCAGAAAACAGATTAGAGAAGAAAAGCAAATGGTAAGATTCTCTTCCCTCGTTGATTCAGTAATTACTAGTATTGAAAATTTAATTCAAGATTCGAAAGCAAATATCGAAATAGATTTTTCTGAACTTGATGAAGTGTTAACGCTAAAAGGTTACATGTATAGCATATTTGTCAATATGATCACAAATAGCATTCAGTATGCAAGGTCAGGCATCCCACCTATTATATCTATTACATCAAAGAAATTAGAGAATCGATTTCAATTAATTTTTAAAGACAATGGAAGAGGTATTGATTTAAAAAAATATGCGGATAAGATTTTTGGATTGTATAAGAGATTCCATCTTGATATTGAAGGGAAGGGAGTTGGACTCTATATGACCAAAACGCAAGTGGAACTTTTAGGTGGAAAGATAAAAGTAGAAAGTGAATTACAGCGTGGAACAACGTTTACTATCGATTTGCCCGTACAATAAAATGACCGAGCCAGCTATTATTATTCAGATAGACGATGATGAAATTAATAACTTTATCAATGAGTCTATTTTCCGAGCCAATACAAAAGATTCGCTAGTAAAGTCTTTCTCTGACCCATATATTGCTATAGATTTTATAAGAAAATATTTTATTCCAGACCCTATGCCTGCTCTAGTCTTTTTAGATATCAACATGCCAGAAATGAGTGGATGGGATGTTCTCGATGAATTAAAAGATCACAATGAAATTCTAATTAAATTTATGACTATCTACATGATTTCCTCATCTATTGACTTGACTGATAAAAATAAATCGATTGATAATCCTCTTGTGAAGGCGTTTGTTTCAAAGCCTTTATCCGGAAAAGTTATCAAAGAGTTATTAGTAAATTTCTCTTAGAATCATAACTCTAATTATTTTGCAGCTTGACATTTTTGAAAAATAACTCAGTGTGAATCAAAATGGATTATCTTATTATAGTTCTTTCGGTTCTTGTCAGCGGTGGTATCTGGCTTCGTTTTTTATACCAATACGATAGAGTTGAACCCGAGCCAATTTTGGTTGTGTTGAAAGTGATTTTCTTTGGAGGACTCATTAGCACATTTATTGCCGGTGCGATTAACAGTGCGTTTTCCTATATTTCAGGAATTCCGATTGGTGCTGATACTTTGAGTTTTGGAAATAGTTTTATCATTTCAACTTTCGTTGGCTTCAATGAAGAAATAGTGAAAGCAATTGTAACAATCTTATTAGTTCGAAATTTAAAAGATTTAGATGAACCAATCGATGCAGTGATTTATGCAACCGCAGTCGGGCTTGGCTTTTCTGTTTTTGAAAATTTGCAATATACACAAGAACACGGACTATTCAATCTGGTTTTACGCTCAGTAACCGCAATGCCGCTTCATATTGGCTTAGCCGCAATCTGGGGATACAAAATTGCAGAAGTAAAATTTTTAAATGGAAGAAATTACTTTGATGCGATGCGACCTGCCGTTTTACTCGCTGCCGGATTACACGCGTTATACGACTTTTTTCAATTCTATATTTCGAATAGTATTCTGCCACTCGCAATCAGTGTTACTTTTTCCTATTTCATGGTTGGAATTATCAAAAAGAAATTAGATTATTTGGCCACGCAAAGTCCATTCCTTAAGGCAGGGACTTGTTCCCACTGCGGAACAATCAATCCAATTGATTCAAAAAAATGCAAAGCCTGCGGAATGAATTTAATGCAGGAATTTTATAAAATTTGCAAAGATTGCTTGGCGAAAGTTCCCGTTACTGAAAAAAAATGTCCTGAATGTAATGCAGATATGAGTTAATGTGTCATCCCCGAAATTTTCTGTCTGGGATCTGTAAAACTTAAGACTTCCGATAAAAGAATTCGGGAATGATGACAGATTCAAATACTAGAACAATTTCTGTATTTCCTCGATCTTCAGTCTTGTTGGTTTTTTTCCATTAGCAATTAGTGTTCCTGATTTATTACTCTCAATCAAGTCTAGAATACAGTGTTTTTCTCGACCATTTATAATCACAGTTGGAATATTAGCGTTTAATAAGAGTTTACCCGCTTTTAACTTTGTATTCATTCCTCCCGTTCCAGGACCATCAGGACCTTTTGCGAAAGACAAATCTTTTTCTGTAACATCCGATAAAAAGGAGACATCCTTCCCGTCTCGATTAAATCCATTTACCCCTGTTAAAATAATCAGTAAATCAGCTTGCATGAGAAGTGTTACGAGAGCAGACAAAATATCATTATCCCCTAATTTTAATTCTTCTGTTGCAATCGAATCGTTTTCGTTTACAATTGGTAATATCTTCCAGCTTAAAAGTTTATTAAAGGTATTACGCAAATTATCCGCTCCCACTTTTTCTTTTACATCAAGCATCCCAAAAAGAATTTGTGAAATCGGAACATTAACTCTTGAAAAAAAACTTTCATATAGACTCATAAGATGACTTTGCCCAATTGCGGCAAGAGCCTGTCTTTCTATGATAGTCTTTTTATCAAAGGTTCTTCCGGAATAGTCAGACATTATTTTTTTTCCCTGCGCAACTGCCCCGCTCGAAACGAGGATGACCTCTTTTTTTTCGTCGAATAATTGTCGTATGTCTCCAGCTAGACTAAAAAGAAAATCATTCATAGCTCTCTCTTCTCCAGACACACGAGCGGAGCCAACTTTAACCACAATGCGCTTGGCATTTTTTATATAGGAATTAAAAATACTTCTCTTCATACTACGATGCTTATTTCTTTTTTGCCCTCGGTTTTTTCGGTTTTGTTTTTAATCTGTTTATCAATGAATTATCAATTACATCCAATAATTTATCCAGATTTATTTCTTCTTGTGCAGAAATAGGAATGACTTCGCCTAATTTAGAATAACGTTTTACTAATTCCTTTGTAAATTTTTCATCATTCCATACATCAATTTTGTTTAAAACAATGATACTAGGTTTTTTAACAAGAGCTTTATTATAACTCTTAAGTTCATTTTGTAGCATCTTGTATTCCGCTTCAATGTCTACACTCGCTCCATCAAACAAGTAGATAATTCCCTTTACCCGCTCAATATGCTTTAAAAAAGACAATCCAAGTCCATGACCTTTACTTGCCCCTTCAATGATTCCCGGAATATCGGCTATCGTATAACGTCTTTCGTCTTCTCTAGTCACTACTCCCAGATTAGGAATCAAAGTAGTAAAAGCATAACCTGCAATCTTCGGATGTGCATGAGTGATTTTACTAAGTAAAGTTGACTTTCCGGCATTTGGCAAACCAACAATACCTATGTCAGCGAGAAGCTTGAGGCTAAGACGAATTTTGCGTATTTCGCCTTCTTCCCCTGGCTGAGCAAATCTAGGCGTTTGATGAGTGGATGATTTAAAGAAAGCATTTCCCTTTCCACCTCGTCCGCCTTTTACAACACAGTAGGAATCATTTTCTTTTACAAAATCATGTAAGATTTCATCACTGGCTTCATCAATTACTTGCGTGCCAACCGGAACTTTTAGGTATATGTCTTCTCCATTTGCACCGGATGAATTTCGAGCTCCTCCATGCACGCCTGAATTTGATTTGTATACTTTGAGTGGAATGTATTTGTCTAATGTTTGAACTGCGAGGTCAGATATTAGATATAAGTCCCCACCCTTTCCTCCATCACCCCCATCAGGTCCACCAAATTCAGCAAATTTTTCGTGCCGAAAAGAAATAGCACCCGGACCACCGTCGCCTGCTTTTAATTGTATAATTACTTCGTCTATGAATTTTGCCATATTTTACTTCGAATAATATCGATTAGCCTTATAAATATTGTTTAAGATAGTCTTTTCCTTTTAAGTGAGATGGAAATAAAATTGGAAACTCTTTTTTTGTTTTAGTTCGAGAGAGTCTATAAGAACGAGAAGACTTTGTGTAGGTTTCAAATTCTACGGGTCTACGCAGCATTAGCTTCTCCCAAAATATAAAGTGATTGTCTACAAATTCCTGTCGTATGTCTTTGCTTCGCTTTGTCAAAGGGCAGCCATTAGAGAATTCTTTCATAAAAACAAGACCTACGAATACTCCGCGTTTGTCGATATAGGGTTCCAATGGAAATGTGCGACAACTTACTGAACGGTTTTCTCTCTCACAAAACTGCACGCCTTTGCATTTACAAAAGACTGTGTTTTCGTCATCATGCTCTTCTAAAAGTTTTCTTTCTTTTGGATCCGTTGGATTCCATACTCTCCAGAGATCGGATCTTGACTTGAGAAGTTCAAATTCTTTTTTATAAAGAAGCGGAACTGCATTTTCAGTAACACAACAAAATGGAACACCACCGTTATCATCTTTACACAAAGATCCGCAATCGTAATTAGTTACCTCTTCCCTGAGAAGTGTGTAAAGGTAAGCGACTTCGTCTTCAGTTAAATCAGTAAAAATTGTTTTTCCCATATTAAAGTATATACTTCGACAAATCGCGATTTTCCACAATCTCGTTTAATTTGTTTCTAACAAAATTGGCATCTATAACTTGATTCTTTTCTACAAGCTCCGGACCTTCAAAGCTAATGTCTTCTAAAAGCCTTTCTAAAATTGTATTAAGTCTACGAGCACCGATGTTTTCATTTTTTTCATTTACTTCAAATGCGATAAGCGCAATCTCCTTGATTGCATCTTCTTTAAACTCGAGAGAAATTCCTTCCGTAGAAAGTAAGGCCTGGTATTGCTTAGTAAGAGAAGACTTCGGAGCCGTTAAAATTTTTACAAAATCATCCATAGACAATTTATCCAACTCAACCCGAATAGGAAATCTACCTTGCAATTCTGGAATTAAATCAGAGGGCTTCGACATATGAAAAGCACCTGCTGCGATAAATAGAATATGATCCGTTTTAATAGGTCCAATCTTAGTATTGACTGTAGCCCCTTCTACGATAGGAAGTAAATCTCTTTGCACTCCCTCGCGAGACACATCAGCACCACCTCCCCTACTTTCCTTTCCAGCAATTTTATCTATCTCATCTATGAAGATAATGCCCATTTCCTCTACTCGTCTTGCAGCTTCTTTTTGTAGTTTCTCTTGGTCTAAAAGCTTATCTGCTTCAATGTCTGCTAAAATTTCAATCGCTTCTTTAATGGGGACTTTTCGTTTTTTATTTTTTTTGGAAACTAAATCTCCGAGTAAATTTTGGATCTGGTTATCCATTTCTTCTAGATTGGCCGCTCCAAAAACTTGCATCATAGGCATTCCACCGGCAGGACTCTGAGAAATGTCGAGTTCAATTTCTTGCTCGTTCAATTTTCCCGCCTTGAGTTTTTTACGCATCATTTCTCTTGTTTCGAGATATCTTTCTCTTCTTTCTTGTTCGCCCGGATCTTCGGGATTAGCTTCTGACATATAACCCATAGAAGATTGTTTGGCGTTATCCGGAATCAGTATATCGAGTATAACTTCTTCTGCATTCATTTTTGCATGATCTACAAGTTTTCCTCTGAGTTCAGTCTTTACCATATTAAGCGAAATATTTGCAATGTCTCGAACCATGGATTCGACATCACGCCCAACGTATCCAACCTCAGTATATTTTGTTGCTTCTACTTTTATGAAAGGAGCTCCGTATAGTTTTGATAATCTGCGGGCAATCTCTGTTTTCCCCACACCTGTGGGTCCTATCATGATAATATTTTTAGGATAAATTTCTTCACGCATAGAAGCATCTAGCTTACGCCTTCTCATACGATTGCGAAGCGCGATAGCAACAGCCTTCTTTGCATTTTTTTGTCCGATGATATGCTCATCTAAGCTTTGCACAATTTCTCTGGGAGACATTTCGAATGTCTCGCCTTCATAAGTTATAACTGGTTTTGTAATTTCACTCATATGATTTCTTCTAAAGTAATATTATTATTTGTATAAATGCAAATCCCTGCCGTAATTTTCATAGATTCGAGGACAATGTCTTTTGCACTCATCGAAGTATTTTTATAAAGAGCTGTTGCTGCGGCAAATGCATAGTTTCCGCCTGATCCAATTGCAAGTATGTCTTCGTCAGGCGAAATCACATCTCCTGTTCCTGAGACTAAATAGGATTCGTCTTTGTCTGCAACGATCAGAAGTGCCTCCAGCTTTCGAAGCATTCGATCCGTTCTCCATTCACGGGCTAATTCCACTACGCTGCGAGAAAGACTTCCATTGTAAGCAACTACCTTTTTTTCAAATAACTCAAAAAGAGTAAATGCATCAGCTGCGGAGCCAGCGAATCCAGTGACGATTCTGTCATGGAACATGCGCCGGACTTTCTTTGCAGTGTGCTTCATAATGGTTTGACCCATTGAAACTTGTCCATCACCAGCCAGTGCAACTTTGCCATCTCTTCGGACACAGAGAATCGTTGTAGAATGAAATTCAGGGTAAAAGGAATTTTTCATAGTTTTCTAAGGATACGTTTTCAAAAGGGCTTTTTTTATCTACAAATATAAGAGAGAACTGTTTAAGTTCAAAATTATTGGGAATTATCCGATAGTGGAATAAAGAAGGTTTTTTATGAACTCAGTGTCTACAGATTTGCCCATAGTGCGTGGTGAAATTATCGTGAATCGCATTCGATTAGGACTTGTTGTTTTATATGCAATAGCTACAGCGACATCTATTAGTGTAGCAAACTCGACATTAACCCTAGCATACACCTTGGGAACAATCATTGTATTGTTATATACACTCTATTCGAGAAGTAAGATAAATAAGAATGAATTTGATATTCGGATCATCTACATAAATTCATTCCTAGATGTGTTCATTATTTTTGCTATTCGAACAATGCAGGCTGTAATTCTAGAAAATGGTGGCGACTATGTTCTAAAAGAAAAAGTCCTTTTTTCAGCCTGTTACCTTTATGTAGCAATGATACCGCTACGCTATAACGGCAAATTTGCCTTATTCACAGGAAGTTTAATTTTTTTACAAGAAGTCTTTATTCAGATTATAGCAGCAAATTCAGGAGTTCAATTTATAGCCCGTGAGGGAGGCTTTAATTTAAACCAATACCCATTACCCGCTCCTTTTAATATTGATTTATTTCTAATGGCTTCCATTTTTATAAGTTATTTATTAACTGATTTGAGTAAGACTGCAATTCTAAATGCGCATGAGAAGGAAGGAATTTTAAGGTTATCCCTTGAGAAAAACAACAAGATAGTAGAAAATTTAAAAACTTCCGCGATCAAGCTAGGAGCATTGAAAGAGAAAGTTAAACATACGATAGGCGATGTTCAAACTTCGATTATGACGCAAGCTTCCAGCTCTGAAGAAACCTCTTCTTCAATGGAGCAAATCTCAGCTGCTTCTAGACATATTAGCGCAGCGACAGAAGATCAAAATAGCCTATCCAAAAATACAATCAAGCTAGTCGATGAAAACGAAACATACTTTGGACAATTAAAGAGTGCATTGCAATCATTACGATCTCTAAATGAAAAATTAAATTCAATTATCAAAAATGGACGCACTGTCATCGGTAAAACAGGATTATCCATGAATAATATGCGCGAGTCTTCAGTTGGAATTTCAAGAGTTGTAAACGTTATGCGTGAGATAGCATATCAAACAAATCTACTCGCACTAAATGCTGCAATCGAAGCAGCAAGAGCTGGAGAATCGGGAAAAGGTTTCTCTGTAGTAGCCGAAGAAGTAGGAAAGTTAGCTCAAAAATCAACGTTACATACAAAAGAAATTACAGAGAATGTGCAAAAATCATTAGAAGACGTTACAGTTGGTAGTAAATCGGTGGAAGACGTAGTGAAAGCATTTGACTTAATCTTTAATAGTTATTCCGAAATTGAAAAATTTGTTTTGATTTGCAATGAAGCAATGAAAAACTTTGAAAGAAACAAACTAGGTATGATTCAATCTCTGACTGAACTAAATAAAAATGCGGCTAATATTCATAATGCGACAAATGAGCAAGAAATGGCAGTCAATGAAACCACAGATGCAATTATGAAAATATCCGAACAGGCAAATACACAGGCTGAGTCAATCGATGAACTGAATGAATTAGTAGACTTCTTAGGTGAAACAGAAGATTTGATTAACAAGCTAACGGTTAATTAGGAACCTTAATCAATCTTATTATTTTAAACATTGAGCCTAAGATAGTTTTAAAAAAAGGAAGCTTAGACATTTTAACAAGTTTAAAAACTAAATCTAGGCTTTCATTGATTAAAGTTTCCGTATTCTTATGAGATTTAGAAGTGTCAGATATCCAGTAATAAGTAATGCCAAGTTGGTATAGCCACAAAAGTTCAGGCAAATGCAATGACACTTCATTTTTTAAATTCAAATTGGAAGTTTCCAGGGCATCGCGGATAATTTGAATTGCCTCTTCTCTTACTTCTGTTGTTTCTTTGCTAAAAGGAGAAAGCGGATGATTTGGATCTGCCGCATGTTTGGCTAGGACAGATATGAAATTATAATATTCTGAGAAGTAATCAAGCTTATAGGAGATAATATTCTTTAGCCTCAATTTAAAATCTTCTGTGGCTCGGCAAAACTCTAAACTTTGAATTTTAGCATCGTCTTGAGAGATTGTATAGAAATACATAACAATGTCTTCTTTGGTTTTAAAATGATAATAGGTAGCTCCAAGCGCGACCCCGGCTTTACTCGCTATGAGTCGCATAGTTGCTTTCTCGTAGCTTTCTTTTTGAAATAAAGAAATGGCAGTTGAGTATATAAGCTCTTTTGTTCGCTTTGATTTTTCGGTTTCTTTTCTATTTGTTATCGAAGATTTATTTTTCTTTATCATGAGTAACCCGGTCATTAAGGTAAAGGTTGAACAGTCATTTCGAACATCGCTTAACGGGACTAGCGTTAGCGAATGGATAGTGAGAAATCTATTTGGCAATACAATGATCGTATTATGCTAAATAGACCTCTCACGTGCGAAGGCGTTGAGCGCGACCAAGCGCGGGTGGACGCTGTTCGAGGTGAAGGGGTAAACCTCGTATGTTAATGATAATTCCCATTTTTTTCTACACTGGTCTTACTACAGCTACATTTTGATCAATGCCTAATTCTTTTTTTAGTAGAGTTCTTTTTCTGAGTCTTCCAAAAAGATACAAATTAAAGAAATGCATGAAACCTAAAAGAAGGATTACTAACCCAATTTTAAAACTTAAAATTTCCAGCGCTTCCACAGCATTTGCAGGTTTAAGTCCAATTTTAAGAGCAATTGTAATATATCCCAAATTGATTAAATAAAAACCAACCACGAGCAAGTGATTGACCGAATCTGCAAGTTCATCTGAGTGAAATGCATCGATTAAAAATACTCTTCCATTTTTCGAGAGAGTTCTAGCAACCCATACTGTCACAAGTATACTGATAAGCACATAGACAGAATATACCCATAATGTTGCATTCGTAGATTTAGTGCTTTTACCTATGTGAGCGCCTTTTCCTACGAGATATTCGGCTAATTCTATGTATCCACTCGCATTGGCTATATCTAAAACGGTTTCTCCATTTCTGTCAGCCCTATTTATTTCTGAATCAGAATTGGATTGGAGTAAGTATTCAACTATCTGTCTCTGGTTAAGAGCAACAGCACGGTGGAGTGCAGTGTTTCCATAATCATCCGATATGCTTACTATACTTGCGTTATTCGCCACAATCATTTTTACTAAGTCAAAATTTTTAGCTTCTACCGAATAATGTAGAGTTGTCCTACCTGTAGAACTCTTGCGACTGAAATCCTCATAACGAAATTCTCCTTTTTGAATTTTGGTTTGGATGCATTTTAAATTTTGAATTTCACAGTCAAAAGATTCTATCTCCTGCGAAAAAAGCAAATTGGAAGAAATTAACACTGCAAGAATGGATACTTGAATTGCTTTCATGGCGTTCTCCTTTTATTTGAACATGTTCACATTAAACAAGATACAGATAAAAGTCAAACAATATTTTTGAACACGTTCATATATTAATAAAAAAATTATAACGAATAAAACGAAGCGTTATCGACTTAAGAAGAAAAAAAGGATAACATTGTGCTTTGACTATAAGCTGAAGCATTGAGTTGGGCCACAAAGATTTTTTTGAAGATAGGCAATATAAGAATCATATTAAACCCGCAGATGAACGACCTTTAAAAATACTGAGCAACTTTTCGCGGATTCAAAGTAAAAATCTACAAAGGAGATTCTTTGAAGACTAATTTGCGTTGTTGAGAGGAGTTAGGAATTTTAGTGCCACGGGGAATTGAACCCCGGTTACCAGGATGAAAACCTGGTGTCCTAACCACTAGACGATGGCACCGAGAATGCAACGAATTGAGTCGTTCGGGATTCGAACCCGAGACCCCTTCATTAAAAGTGAAATGCTCTACCGACTGAGCTAACGACTCGTCCGTTGCTTATGTCAGTTTTTTCAATAGCAGAGAAAAGTCAAAGACAATTCATAGAAAAAAAGCAAATTCTATAACTTTTTTTATTTGTTTGCCAAAAGACCTTTTCGCTCATCTAGACCTAACATTAAGTTAATGTTTTGAAGAGCCTGCCCTGCAGCACCTTTCACTAAGTTATCAAGCGCAGACACAACCACTAAAATATTGTCTTCAACTCGATAACTTAAATCCAAGAAATTTGAGTTTTGGATATTTTTCAATTCAATTTCTTCTGGTTTTTTATAAATTCTTATAAATGGCTCGGATTGAAATCTTGAAAATTGAGAAGCTACTTCGGATGAATCTATTGCTCTATCAAATTGAATTACAAACGTTGAAAGGATTCCTCTATACACTGGCAATAGATGCGGGGTAAAGACTATCTTTGCCAATTTCTTTTTCATCGCATAACCACCGTATTCCTCAATCTCTGGAGCGTGTTGATGAGATAAAATTTTATAAGCACGAAAGTTTTCATAGGTATTTGTGAACGTAAAGCCAATATCCTCTGTTCGTCCGCCCGCTCCACTTACACCTGATTTGGAGTCGATTACAATTGCACCTTGGATTCTTTCTCTAAGCTCTCCTAACATGAATAGAGGCACTAAACCAGAAGTCGCGTAACACCCAGGATTAGAAACAAAATCAGAGCCTTTTATTTTTTCTCTAAACATTTCTGGAATTCCAAAAACAACTTTTTGCATTAACTCAAAGGATTCATGCTTAAGCCCATAGAATTTTTCAAATAATTCTTTATTGTGTAAACGATAGGCGCCAGATAGGTCAATTACCTTCTGCCCTGCGGCTAATAACTTGGGTGTCATCTCAAGAGAGACTTCATTTGGAACAGCGAGGACAACCAAACTATCTTTTGGAATTTCCTCTTCATGGGATTTGAAAACTAAGTTTTCTTTATATCTCAAATTTGGAAATACTTCTGAGATTTTTTTTCCCGCTGTTTTATTACTCGTAATATGCACAATTTCAATTTCAGAATGATTAGCAAGTAACCCAATCAATTCTCTTCCTGTTAAACCGCCAGCACCAATGATAGAAACTTTCATTTAAACTCCTCCAATAAACTCATTGCCTTTAAAGCTCAATGTCCAGACTTGTATAGACAATGAGATTGAAAAACCTTTTATTTCTTGTATTGATTCATACGTATCCACTATTCGCTGAAAAATTCGGGCCTTATGACCTTAGCTTTACCCATGCCTCCTCTGCTGGAATGGCAGGACTTGGTGTAGGCAAAATCGATCCCAGTTCCAATCTTTACAGTAACCCCGCACTACTTTCCTCCAATCAAAAATATATAGTGGATGGGGCAATTACAGTCTCTACAGACCAAGGTAAATACAGTGCAGTGAAACCCCTGTCGGCAGGATTTTATATTCCAGTGGATTCTAAAAATGGGTGGGGGGTTACGGGCAAACAATCTTATTACCAAAACTTTCCAGGTGGCTATGACACCATGTCCAATTACACCTTCTCTCTTTTTTGGAGTTATAAGTTTTCAGAAAATTGGAACGGATCTTTCGGAATCGGGCCAAGCGTAGTCTATCGAGGTGGATACCAATCTAGTTTTTCTATTAGCCCGACAGCTTCTCTTTCTTATAAAAAGGAAAAGCATCTAGTTGGGCTAATAATGCAAAGCCCCGGAGCGTTTCGATTAGAAGGATATCGAGGAGTTGATAATTTAAAAGAGCGGCTACCCGAATATGCTGCTCTCGGTTATAGCTATCAATTGCAGCAAACAGTCATTTACTCCGAGGTTCGAAAAATATTCTGGGAAAGAAGCAGCTTTGATTTGAATGGACAAAGCTCAAGACCGAGTCTAGACAGAGGACTTGGAGCAGAAGTAAAACTCAGCCTTGGTCTAGAGCAAACAATAAAAGATTCCCCTTTTCAAATTCGCGCAGGAATTGAATCGGGAGGATTTTATGACACGAAAGGAATTAATCGACGCTCGATCGGAATTGCAGCAGGTATAAGTTGGAATGTATTTTCGACAAAAGAAGAGGAAGTATTTAAAATTCATCTAGCTTTAATCAATTATTCTATCTTTTCTAAAAGCGGTGGACGTCAGCCGGAATCAATACTCTTTCTATCTACGAGCTATTTGTTTTAGGTGTTCTCTTTAGTAGCTAAAACTTTTTCCACAGACAGAGCCGGAAATCAGGGACGTTGTATTTGTGATAGTAACAGCGCAGGTTGTATTCCAATTAATTGGTGACCCGATAGAATACTTTGAATTAGTTTGAGTTCCTTTTAAAAGAAGAGAAGAAGATGTTCTTGTAATATTATTTGTCGAGCCAACTGTTCCTGTTTGCATTATCGTTCCAGTCAATGCAACAAGCCCTGTCATCGTTGTAAATGTTATTGTGTCCATACATCCCGTTAGCGCATAAGATAGGTTTGTTGTCGTAGGGTTTCCACCTGTAGCAGTTCCCGTAATGGTAAAAGTTCCATCTTTGCTACAATTTCCACTAACGTTTACAGTTGTGCCAGAAGTTCCTGCTATATTTGTATTGTATAGATTCGTAACTGTCCTATCAATAATGATTGCAGTATCCTGGTCTGCAAACGTCTGAGGATAAGTGCTATTGGCAATATTACTGTTGTTGTTACTATACAGCAAATACAATAAGAAACCAGTCGTGTTCGGTTTCTTTTCCTTATTTTGACAGTTACTCATTAGTATTCCTAAAGACAGGATAAGGAACATTATTCTCAAAGTATTATATTTCTTTTTCATTTTAGACCTCGGTTTTTATTTTTGATTTCACTTTCGAAAAGCCAAGCCAACGCCGACTTCATCAATTCTAACGATACCTACTTTCGCTTCTTTTGGTAAAGAGTTGTTATCCACCTGTTTAAACCTAATAATAATTTCATCGCCCAATTCTTTGTCGCAATCTTTCCAATCTACGTAGACTCCATTAGAACTTACGTCTTTCGTTTTATATTTCCTATCATCAATGATTACATCTAATTCTACTGGCTTTCTTTTTTCTCCACGCCAGCCTCTTGGATATAACTTAAAGTATGGAGCAGAAATATCCTTACGGAGGAAAAATACTATTAGCCCAAAGCCCAAAACTGTTCT
>Ga0209174_10000711_pt1 | contig 24588 bp, 15 predicted proteins | sample JI91814BDNA_FD_187505 | JGI IMG/M metagenome (GOLD analysis project Ga0209174, IMG submission 187505) | Wastewater effluent complex algal communities from Wisconsin, to seasonally profile nutrient transformation and Carbon sequestration -... | ecosystem: Engineered > WWTP > Effluent > Algae...
ATGTAAATGGTAATTACAGGGGTACGGTTTCTCCTTATGACAAAAGAGTAACCTGGGCTATCCCCGGCACCAATACACTTTATGCCAAGGCTGTTTTCAATGATGGCAGTTACCTGTACTGGGGACCCAAAGTCACTGCTACCGGTTATTCCTATACCTGGAAACTGAATCCTTAATGCTGAAATTTAATAGAGAAAAGGTTGTTTCCAGCAAGGGGGCAACCTTTTTTCCTTCATAGCCAGATCAATTGTTACGAATCCTCACCATATTATTGCTATTGTCTTGCTTCTTGCAGAAAGCGCAGGCCCAACCCGACGAGAGGGGAGGAGTGACCCGTGCCGATACGGTGATCGCCGGAGGTAAAACTTATGCCATCATCATCGGGATCAGCGATTACAAACTGGTGCCCGACCTGCAGTATGCCCATAAAGATGCACAGGCTTTTGAAGATTTCCTGCTCAGTGATGCCGGAGGAAAAGTGCCAAGGGCGAATGTTGAAACCTTTCTGAATGAGCAGGCGGTACGCAGTAATGTCGGGGATGCGATTTCTGTTATTGCCCGCAAGGCAAAACCCGGCGACCGGGTCTGGTTCTTTTTTGCCGGTCACGGTGATATGGAAGATCTGACACAGATCGAAAATGGTTTATTGTTATTGCATAATAGTCCAAACGGAAATTATTTCGGGATGAATGATGATGTGCTTGAAATCCTGGACCTGAAAAGATATTTATCACCCCTTGCCCAAAAGGGGATTGAAATGATTTTTATTGTTGATGCCTGTCACTCCGGTAATCTCAATGGTGGTGTACAAGGGGTACAGCAAACTGCATCTGCCCTGGCATCTTCCTGGGGCAGGGAATATAAAATTTTATCCTGCCAGCCCAACCAGTTATCCCTGGAAAGTGCCGAATGGGGCGGGGGGCGTAGATTGTTTTCCATTCAAATGGAAGAAGGGATCAAGGGGCTGGCCGATACCGATAATGATGGAAAAATTACCATGTTTGAACTCCAGAGTTATATCCAGGCCAATGTGGCAAAATTCAGTGAGTTCAAACAGATACCGCTGATTACGGGTGACCTGAGCAAATCATTTTTTAAAGTGAATCCCGGCATTCTGGCTACACTGAAAAAAGAAAAGGCCCTGAATTATCCTCTGCTCGCTAAAGCTAATACAAAGGGTATCGAGGATAAGTTTGTGGATTCACTTTCTCCGGAAGGGAAAAAAATATGGTTCTCCTATAAAGAGAATATAAGTAAGATGAAGCTTATCTGGCCCAGGGATACCAATGCGCTCAGAGATTATCGCTTATTTGCCAAACGTTTTCCGGATAATCAGTTAGTATCCATCATGCGGCGTAACCTGGCATCGGCGCTGAACAGCAGGTTCGACAGTATCGTATCACCCTTATTGCGTGGCGAAACCAGTTATTCCACCAGGGATGTCTGCTATTATGCCGCTGTTGAACTGGACAGTTGCATGAGTCTGCTGGGAGAACAGCATTATATGTTCCAGAATCTCAAAGCCCGGAAACTGTATATGAATGCTATGTCCGACACCTGGGCCCTGGGAGAAAATGAATACAATTATACCTGGCGGCCCACAGTAGAGCGGGCAACAAAACTACTCGAAGAATCAGCTGCCCTGGAACCCAATGCATCCTACACATTACAGGCACTTGGTTTACATTATTATTATCTGTATGAATACGAAAAAGCCAATACCGCTTTCTCCAAATACCTGGAACTAAGACCCTATGATATTTTTGCAAAGCAATCGCTGGGAGGCATGTACCTGAAACTGAAACAGTATGAAAAAGCAGAAGCCATCTTCCTGTCACTGATGGAGAAATTCCCGCAATACAGTTTCAATTACAAGGCGCAATTGTTTGATATCTATCTAAAATGGGAAAAGAACGGGAAAGTGCTGGAAATGGTAAACAGCATGCTGGCTACACCTGCGGAAAAACCTTATGGATTATTTTATAAAGGGCTCTACTTTGCCCGTCAGAATAATCAGGATAGTACCGTTTACTATTACAGGGAAGCGGAGAAAACACTGGGTGGACAAAACATTCTTTGTGTGAATAATATCGGGCATACTTATTTTGTACATAACCAGATTGATTCGGCCCGCAAGTATTTTGAAAAAGTACTTGAGATTGATAGCACTTATACTTTCGGTCACTTCAATATGGGTGTCATTGAAGAAATAGAAGGCAACAGCCAGGCTGCCATTTTCAGTTTCCTGAAAGCCATTCAAAATGCACCGGGTACGGTGGAAGGCTATGTGACCAACCTGCCGCTTTACTTTGGTAAAAAATTTGATACATCAGATAAAACTGCCAGCGAAGATTTTAAGAAGCAGATGTTTACTTACAATATGCAGTACCTGTCCTATCTCTCCATATTATATGTATATATCCGGGTGCCCGGATTGATTGACAGTTCAAGACAGGTGAATTATCTGTTTGATCAGATGGCCCAGTACAAACAGCATGATATGCTGACCTGGTACCATAAAGCCTGTTATTATTCAATGAAGAAGGATAAGAAACTGGCACTGGCCAGTTTGTTACAGGCACTTGATCTCGGCTTCGGCAGTTTATACCAGATCAAATACGATCATGATCTTGATTTTATCCGGGATACTCCTGAGTTTGCCGTTATTCTGAAAAAATATTTCCCTGATCAACCAGCAGCCGGCATCAAAAGCCAATAGAATTGCCGCCATCAACGGGTAATACCACTCCTGTTACATATTTCGCTCCATCACTGGCCAGGTATAAAGCGGCCTGTCCGATATCTTCGGGTTGACCCATATGTCCCATCGGCGTTCTTCCAAATACTTTTGCTTTTCTTTCCGGATCACTATTGAGAGCTGTTGCCGTCATATCCGAATAAATAAAACCGGGCGCAATCGCATTCACGCGAATGCCCTTGGGCGATAACTCAACAGCCATAGCACGGGTCAATCCATCAATAGCAGTCTTACTGGCACTGTAGGCAATCACTTTCGGGAGTCCGTATTGCGCCGCCATACTGCTGATATTAATAATACAACCACTGTTTCTTTTCAGCATATCCTTTACCACTTCCCGGCTCATTGTAAACACGGCACAAAGATTAGTACTGATGACGCGTTGGAATTCCTCATCCGTTACTTCGATGAATTCTTTTTTCTGATTGATACCCGCATTGTTGACGAGGATATCAATCTGACCAAAATCCTGCACCAGTCCGTTTACAAACTCAGGAATCGATCCGAGATTAGTGACATCACAGGTGCGGGCATGACAATCACTCCCCAATGCTTCTTTTGCTTTGTTTAATTTGTCCATATCCCTGCCCACAATGATAGTGGTGATACCGTGTTGTACAAATTGCTGTGCAATGGCAAATCCCAGTCCGGAACCTCCTCCGGTAACAAGGGCGATTTTTTTAGTTGACATCATTTCTTGTTTTAATTCCCCGGTGCATAGGGGAAGCGTAATTTTTTATAATAGTCTAATGTCTGGTCGGGTTGCTCCAGCCCTGCCGGGATGGACTGTCCACTGAAGGTTTGAAAATACAATAAACAGGCATTCCTCCACCATTTGGCTTCTGCAAATTGAATATGCAGCAGCATATCCACTTCTTTAAATCGTTGGGCATCTACTTTCTTTTGCTGCTGGCCCCACTCTGTGATCATCCATTGTACACTGTCTGCCGCATTGTAATAACGGTGACAAAGTTCATTCCATAAAGTCCTTCCGGATGATACCGTATGATTCCAGGATACATGGTGAAACCAGAGCAGGTATTTCTCATCACAGGTATTTAAATGCTCCCAGGCTTTTCTGGCTTCCGGCTGGTACTGACTGATGGCATTACTGCCGCTGGCTGTTCGGTTGAATCCGATACCCATACTGTCTGCCTTATGATAATAAACAGGATTCCATTCGGGGCGGTTGAGATTGCTGATCCATGGAGCCGGGCCATAATGATGGCCGGTACCCATGATATGATGGAGCCCGAGCGGGTTCATATAATTCACCATGATCTCCCGGCTGCGGAGCATCATGTTCTTCGTTGTTTGTATAAATGACGGATCAGCGTTATAACTCATCCGCAACCATTCTTCTGCAATCTGATCACTGCTGAGCGAATGATCCCAGGCCAGTCTGCCCAATGCATACCAGTTTGCCTGTGCAAAAGGATGACCGCACCAGTTGATATCATTGCCAATATTGGAAACACCGGCCATTCCGTTCAGCGAATGTTGGTCCAGACTCCCGTCAATCACTTTGGCTACCGTACTTCCTTTGCCTTTACTGTAGGTATCTGCATCCAGTACTTCTTTGAAAAGCGGGGCGAGGAAAACTAATTGGGTGGCTTGTCCCAGGTATTCCTGTGTGACCTGGAATTCCATCATCAATGGTGTTCGGGGCATAGCACCAAATAGCGGGTGAAAGGGTTCACGGGGCATAAAATCAATAGCACCATTTTTCACCTGTACCATTACATTATTGCGGAACAGTCCGTCGAGTGGTACAAAATCATCATAAGCCTGTTTGTGGCGGTCCACCGGATTTTCAGCAGCATATACAAAGGCTCTCCAGATGATGATCCCCTTATGTGGTGAAACTGCATCGGCCAGCATATTGGCGCCATCGGCATGGGTACGTTTATAATCCTGCGGTCCCGGTTGTCCCTCACTGTTGGCCTTTACCAGAAAGCCTCCAAAGTCGGGAATCAGGGAATAGATTTCATTGGCTTTTTGTTTCCACCATTCTTTTACAGCAGGATCCAACGGGTCGGCTGTTTTCAATCCGCCCATTTCAATCGGAGCGCTGAAGCGGGCGGTGAGAAAAACTTTGATGCCATAAGAACGAAACACATCGGCCAGGGCTTTTACTTTTAAAAGATAAGGAGCCGATAAAACAGTGGCATTGGCATTCACATTGGTCAGTACGGTTCCGTTAATGCCGATGGAAGCATTGGCTCTGGCGTAATCAATATAACGCTGGTCAATATAACCGGGTAAGGTATGCCAGTTCCAAAGGGAGAGACCGGCATAACCTCTTTCTACAGAACGGTTGAGATTGTCCCAGTGATTCAGTAGTCTTAATTGTAGTTTGGGTACAGAGAGTAGATTCAGTTGTCGGATAGTCTGCTGATTTTGCATCATCCGGAGCAGGTGGAAAACAGCATACAGAGATCCCTGATCTGATTGAGAAAGAATGGAGAGAACAGGTTGCTGTTTTTTATTTTTTCCTTCGTAGAGGTAGAAGCCTTCTGCATTGGTTTCTTTTTGGCGCTTATTGATCTGTTGGGTGATGCTGGCAGCATATCCCGCATCGGTATTAATATAGAGGCCTGTGTTGCCTGTCAGCCTTGCATCGGAATAAAAAACAGGTTGTATGCCAAGAAGAGCCGTAATCGCAATCGACAATTCATTTTTAATGGCATTGGCGGATTTGTTATCAGCGTGGATAAAAATTCGCTGGAAGTAAGGGCGATAAGTTTGTTGTATGGAACTTGGCAGTGGCCGGTAACGAAGCCAGAGTTCATAGCCGTTTTCTGCAAATGCAAGGAAGCTATTAACCAGCAGCAACATTGCCAGGAACAATTTCTTCATAGACTTTATTTTGATGCGTCTTTTCGAAGCGAGGATTTCCGGATGATCAGGTCGGAGCGGACCACGATGGTGTTGGTGGTTTTGATATTGGATACTCCCAATAGATGACCGATCAGGTTGCGGGCAGCGATTTCTCCGAGTTCAATACCGGGATAGTCGATGGTGGTGAGCTGTGGCTCAATGATCTTACTGATGGCATCGTTATTGAAACCCACGATGGCAATATCTTCCGGGATGCGGATGCCGTTTTCTTTCAAAGTACGCATGCAAACGGCGGCGGAGAAATCATTGGTGATAAAGGCGCCATCGGGCATGGGTTTCATCTTCATGATTTCAATAGCTGCTTCCCGACCGCATTGCTCACTCAGGTCTTTAATCAGGACCAGTTTTTTTTCATAATGGATCCCGTTATCGTACAGGGCGTCGGTATATCCTTTGTGACGCTGTGCGTATACGTTTCTTTTCAGGTTGGCGGTGACAAGTACAATTTTTTTACAACCCTGCTGGATCAGGTGCTGGGTGGCCTGGTATCCGCATTTATAATTATCAATCACCACCTTGGTGCTTTCGGTATTCTCTTCCACCCGGTCAAAGAAGATCACGGGAATTCCTTTTTCTTCAAAGGGTTTATAATGGGCCAGGTCCTGGGTATCGAATGCGAGTGAGGCAATCAGTCCGTCCACACGTTTATGAAAAAGGTTGGAGGCATTCGCTCTTTCTTTGCCGGCGCTTTCGGAGGAGTGGGCAATAATCAGATCATATCCGGCCTCGGTGGTAACTTTTTCAATCCCTGCCAGTACGGATGTGATAAAGTTGGAATTCAATTCATGCACGATCACACCGATGGTATTGGTCTTTTGTTTGCGCAGACTGCTGGCAAATGTGTTATGACGGTACCCGAGTTCCCGGGCCGCTTCCTGGATACGTTTCTTGGTGTTCTTGTTGATGGCAGGATGGTCCTGCAGGGCCCGGCTGACCGTGGCGGAGGACAGGGCCAGTTTTTGGGCGATATCATATATAGTAACGTCTTTTTTGGTCTTCATACTGCAATCGGTTACATCGTTTTTTGGTCATTTTGGGCTACTATAAATGTAGGTAAAATGCCTGATAATCAAAAGGCTTTATTCTGTTTTGCCGCATTTTCATAGGGAGAATGGGGAAGCTTCGGGATACTCCGGGCCTTCCTTAAAAGAGTCGTCGAAGCTCAGGGAGTCGGGCATGATGCAAAATCAGTCTGTGGAATAAAAATTTCTGCAATCGGTTGCAATTTTAAAATATTCTCCTATATTCGTTTCAGGATGATACAGGACGGTTATGTATTATCCCCTCAACCCGCCTGCTGCTATATGAAAAATTGGAAACCATTCTTCCCTTTTTTGATGTCCCGTTCTGCGGATATTATTCCTGTTTTCCCAATGAATGATGCTGATCATGCGCAATGCCCTGCAGGCCCTGCTGAATTTGTCATTTCCAAAAACAGACATATGAAACAAACTGCAAAAACAACCAAACGACTGCTGCGGTTTTTGGTCCTGGTCCAGTTCCTGATACTGACCGGCCAATCATTCGCACAAAACATTACTGTAAAAGGCCGGGTGCTGAAGGATGACGGGCAACCGGTGCAAAGTGCCACGGTACAGATCAAGGGTACCAATAGTGGTACCACATCGAATGAGAATGGCGATTTCAGTATTTCGGTTCCTGGAAATGGTATATTGGTTATTTCCGCGGTTGATTTCATCACCCAGGAAATTAAAGTGAATAACCGTAGTTCACTTGATGTGAAACTCGCTGCTGCTGATAAAAGCCTTGATGCGGTGGTAGTAGTTGGATACGGTTCTTTGCGGAAAAGGGACGTGACCGGAGCCGTAGTGTCGGTTTCGGAAAAGGCCCTTCGGGAGGTGCCGGTTGCAAATTTACAGCAGGCCCTACAGGGTAGGGCGGCTGGTCTGGAAGTTCAACGGGTCGGTAACCAACCCGGGGCAGGTGCTCAAATCAGGATCCGTGGAATCAGATCCATTACGGGATCGAATGAACCCCTGATCGTTGTGGATAATATTCCCTGGGAAGGGAACCTCAACGACATCAATCCCGACGATGTGGCTTCTGTGGATATATTGAAAGATGCCTCTTCAACCGCTATCTACGGTTCAAGGGGTGCAAATGGTGTGATATTGGTGACAACTAAAAAAGGGCGCAACGGAGATACGCGTGTATCTTATAATGGATATTATGGAATTGGAAAAGTAGCCGATCCCTTCCCTGTTTATAATGCTGCAGAATACATTTCCATGCGGAATTTATCCACCTGGGGTGCTGGCTACATGCCCGAGGAACTCAGGGGGATTTCGGCAGGAAGGAATACCAATTGGCAAGATCTCCTGTATAAGAATTCTATGCGTTCCGACCACAATATCACTGTAGCCGGTGGCCAGAATGGAAATACATTCTCTATGGGCGGGGGGTATTACAATGAAACAACGGTTTTGCCCGGTGAAGAATTCAAACGTTATACGCTGAGAGCCACAATCGACAGCAGGATTGGGAAAAGAATCAAGATAGGGTTAAATACACAAAATACCGTCAGCATCCAGAATGGAGCTCAGTTTGTTTCCGGATCCCCACTTTTCCCTTTGCTGGCGTTGAGTCCACTGATGCCGGCATATGATTCCACTGGTGCCATCTACCAGAAGCCCTGGGGAAATGTTGACGACAACAATGCCGGTCAGCGGTACAACCCGCTTTATCTCAAGAATAATAACAATAATTGGGTTGATCGGATCCGTCGTTTGCGAACTTTCAATTCCCTCTATGCGGAATTGCAAATACTGGAAGGCTTAAAGTACCGTTTCAATCTGGGATTAAGCTATGCCCAACAACATGCAGCCCAGTTCCAGGGTGCGGATGCCGCTCCGGCAAATCCCAATTATTTCAGGGCCGCTCAGGGGAATATTGCACAGGTGGACAATGGTGAAACATGGGGCTACACCGCAGAGAACCTTATTTATTACGACAAAGTCATAAAGGATAAGCATAAAATCGGGGCTACCCTGTTGTATAGCATCCAGGAGGCGCAATCTTTCAATAATTCTGTTCGGAAAGATTCCATTACTGATGATTTTGTACAGTTTTATAATCTGGCTTTGTCTACTCCAATCAACGGCGCTAACACCACCTTAAGCGGAGGGGAGAGCCGTTCGGCAATTATCTCTTATATGGCAAGGGTCAATTATTCGTTTAACAATAAATATCTTCTCACCCTTACCTACCGTCGGGACGGATCATCCCGACTGGCACCCGGGAACAAATGGTTTGACTACCCTGCCCTTTCTGCCGGTTGGGTGATCTCCGATGAGAACTTCATGAAAAACGTAAAACCGGTTTCATTGCTTAAGTTGAGGGCTGGTTGGGGTAAAACATCGAACCAGGCCATTAATCCGTATGAGTCGCTGGGATTGGTTAATAATTCAAATGGCTTGCAGGCCGGAAGCACCGGAGGGAATGTGATTCGGTACAATTACGGACCCACCATCGTTACCGGATTCAATGTGGTGACACTTCCTAATCCAAATCTTTCCTGGGAATTCACACAAACCACGAACATCGGGCTTGATTTCGGATTGCTGAAAAACAGGATTACCGGTTCTCTCGAGTACTACGATTCTAAAACCAATGATATCCTGTACAGTGTAACACTTCCGGTAACCTCCGGAGTGGCCGGTTCCTACCTTACCAATATCGGTAAGATGTCTAATAAAGGACTGGAGTTTACTATTTCGTCCACCAATATCAATACGCGTTCAGGATTTACCTGGAGCTCTGACTTTAATTTATTCTATAATAAGAATAAGATCATCCAGCTTTCGAATGGTATCACACAGGATATCGGTAACCAATTGTTTGTCGGTAACTCCATGACCGCCATTTATGACTTTAAGAACCTGGGTGTTTGGCAACTCAATGAAGCGGCGCAGGCAGCCCAGTTCGGATCGGTTCCCGGCCAGGTAAAATTGCTGGACTATAGCGGTCCGAACGGTAAGCCTGACGGAGTTATCAATTCCACATATGACCGGTTTGTGATTGGTGACCAGGATGCGGATCTCCAGGGAGGTATGACCCATCGTTTTTCTTACAAGGGGTTTGATCTGTCCGCTGTTTTTTACGCACGATTCGGAGGCACCTTAGTCAGCCAGATTCATCAGCCATTTGCCAGCTACCTGACTGTATTGGATGGCAGAAGGAACGGACTCAAGGTGGACTATTGGACACCGACAAACCCTTCCAATTGGTTCCCGATGCCGCAGGCTTCCATCAGTAACATCAGCACTGCCTGGAGTACATTAGGCTATTACAGCGGATCATTTGTGAAATTCCGTAGCCTGAATCTGGGATATACTTTTAGCAAATCAATTCTCAGAAGTCTCCATGCACAGTCTGTCCGTTTGTACTTCACCGTTGACAATGTAGCCACCCTGTTCTCTCCTTATTATAAGAAGACCGGAATAGATCCGGAAGGAACGGGTGTCGGTAGCCAGGGTGTCAGCAATCCCGGTAATATCCGTGGCAATGCGCGGGGTAATGGAGCCATTACCATTGGGCTCGCCACTCCTACCAGAAGGACATTCACTTTCGGGGCTAATATTACTATCTAAAACTTCAAACCGTTGTATATGAAAAATAAACTAATCACAATATTATCAGTTGTCGTTTTGACAATGCTGATCAATGGTTGTTCTAAAAAACTTGAAGAAAAACCTTATACGGTTTTTTCGACAGAGTATTTCAAGACAACAGCCGGTTTCCAAAGCGGCATCAATACACTATACTCGGGATTCCGTTTCTTATATGGTCCTGAAGGAGCGGTAGGCCTCTCCACTGACGGTACCGACGAGTATACTTATGCTGAACAACCCCGTAATGGTGCGGGTGGCACTCAGGATTACCTGACACTGGGGAATTATACGCTGGATGCCGCAAACGGTGCCCTGCTCACTCCATGGAACAGGAGTTTTAACAATATCAACCTTGCGAATGCCCTGATTGAATATGCGCCGGTTGTGCCAATTTCAAACGAAGAAAGGACAGTTGCGTTGGCTCAAATCCGGTTTCTCCGGGCGCTCTATTATTTGAACCTTGTCCAATATTTCGGAGCCGTGCCATTGGATCTCGGTACCGGGGATTTGAAATTCAATCAATCACCTTTCCAGGGATTTAACCGGCTGCCGGTCGATCAGTTGCTGGTGAAGAATTATCAGGCAATCATTGATGATGCAACATTCGCTTCCCAGAACCTTCCCGATAAAAGGCCTGCCGGGGCTTTCAGGTTATCCAAAGCCGCAGCATTCCACCTTTTAGCCAAAGCATATCTCCATCGTGGTTACTCTGCCGCTTCTCAAGCAAGCGATTTCCAAAGTGCCTATACGGCGGCGACCCAGGTGATCAATAACCAGTCACTTTACGGAGTTGCGCTTCAGTCAAATTATTTTGATGTATTCCGTGCAGGCAATGATTACAATTCGGAAATGTTATATTCTGTTGAAAGGATACCGGGTAATTTCGGGTCGAACGAAATCGGAACCCCCAACTCCATTGGTGGTGGGAAAGGGACTGATGCACACAATGATTTTTGTGGCGATTATACATCCGTTAGGGCACCACTCGCCAGTTCCACCGCCCAGCCCTGCCGTACACGTGCGATTCCTTATGGACGTCCCATCAGAAGATTCTGCCCGACTCCCTATACCATTTTCACCGCCTTTTCCGATAAGTTCAATGACAGCCGTTACGAAGGGACATTCAGAACGGTATATAAAACAACCTCCGCCGAAGGAGGATTTACCACGTCCATGCCATCGGGTACAACCTATAATGTTGAATCATATACGGCAGATACAGCTTTCATAATGGCTCTGACGAATCAGATCGCTGATTCTTTGAATGGAATCCTTCCTGCCGGGCCGCGGTTAAAACCATACCGGGTGATAGCGCCCCGTGAATTCTATTTCAGTGGCGGGTCGATTGATGCCAACATAACCCGGAATATGTATCCCAGTATCCGGAAATTCGAAGATCCGGCCAACCTGGATGCAAATAATGAAGCAACCAGGCCTTTCCCTGTATTCAGATTGGGGGAAACCTACCTTATTGCCGCGGAAGCGGCCATGAAAACCGGGAACACGACAGAAGCGATGAATCTGATCAATGTACTTAAATTGAGAGCGGCTTACCGGCCCAACCTCAGCAGTGCAGAGGTCACCAACCGGTATAACGCAATACGCCTAACCAACCCCAGTCTTGTTACGATTGATTTCATACTGGATGAGAGGACTCGTGAAATGTGCGGTGAATGCACCCGCTGGCCCGATCTGGCTGTAAGGAAAAAGCTGGTGGAAAGGGTGCAGGCCTATAATACAGACGCGGCACCAAGGATTCAGTCATTTCATGCCCTCAGGCCTATTCCACGGTCGCAACTGGATAATACCAATGATCCGGATAAGGCCAAATACCAGAACCCGGGTTATTAAATCATTGTTCAATCATTAAAAGGATTAATATGCGAATTATATCATTCAAGCAGGTAATACTGGCCGTTGCAGCAACTTGCTCCCTTGCTGCCTGCCGGAAAACACCCGAAGTCAATATTCAATCAGTAGGGGATTTTGGGGAAACAGGCACGGCCTTGAAAGACGCTACCGATATTCCAGTGGGCGCAGCTATCGGTTTCACACCATTCACTACTGATCAGAACTATTCCAGCATTGCCAAAAGGGATTTTGATGAAGTGGTATTCGAATACCACATGAAACATGGCGCCATTGTCCAGGATAACGGGGTCATGAATTTCACCAACACAGATGCACTCGTAGCGGCAGTCGGTACAACGGGTATTTTCGGTCATACCTTAAACTGGCATCAGAATAATAATGCCAACTACCTGAAGTCATACTCTGGCTTAGTGTTACCGACAGCACCTGAAAATTTGAATAATCCGGGATTCGAATCCGGAGGCTTATCAAACTGGTCAATTTTTAATACGAACGGTGCCACCATCACCGCCACTACAGCAGCTGGTGAATTCAGAACAGGTGCCTCGGCAATGAAAGTGGTGAATCCAACCGCCTGGCCCGGCAATCAATGGAGGGTACAGGTTGCCAGTATTCTGGTTCCAACTATCGCCGGTCGCCAGTATACAATTTCCTATTGGGTGAAAGCTGCAACGGCAGGCGGGTCCATCCGGTTATCCACGCAGGATCAATCCGGTGGGAATGCCCAATACCAGGGTGATCAAAGCATCGGCACTTCCTTTGCACAGATTACCTGGACGATTACCGCGAATGCTGCTCAAACCAGATTCTTATTTGATATGGGTCAGGCAGCCAATACCTACTTTATTGATGATGCCAGTTTCAAGGAAGTTATCCCTGTACCAGGAGGTAGCCAGATCGCCTTAAAGCTTGACACAGCCATGGGTGTATTCATCACAACCATGGTGAACAGGTACAAAGGCAAGGTCCGGGCCTGGGATGTGGTCAATGAGCCATTTGCAGATAACCCGGTTGCGATCAGAAATAATACAAATACCTCTATCACGGGTACCGATGTATTGGTCTGGTCTAACTATATGGGCCGTGGATGGGCCAAAAAGGCATTTGACTACGCGAAAGCGGCCGATCCCACAGCGGATTTATACATCAATGATTATAACCTGGAAACCAATCCTGCTAAACTCGATTCATTGATTGCATTTGTCGCAGAATTGAAGGCGGCTGGAGCAAAAGTGGATGGTATCGGAACCCAAATGCATATTGGACGTACGAATATCAATTATAATGGCATTGACAGGATGTTCCAGAAATTAGCAGCAACCGGACTTAAAATAAGGGTTTCAGAATTGGATGTAAAGGTATTGCAGGGCAGCGCAGCAGGTAAAACATTAACCCCGGAATTAGCTGCCTATCAAGCCGCCATTTACAAATATGTAGTGCAATCCTATCTTAAACATATACCCAAAGCCCAGCAGGCGGGATTTACCGTCTGGGGGATTAATGATAAAAACAGCTGGCTTTACAATAGTGGAAATGAATTACCGCTTCTCTTCGATGATAATTACAATAAAAAGCCGGCATACGGAGCGGTATTACAAGGCTTAAGGGGACAATAAGCTGTTGGAAAAAGAATTTTTGTGAATTTTTCCGACAGGCAGTTATATAGCAATCGAAAAGGAGGGGTGAATTCTTTCATCCTTCCTTGTTTTTATTTGTAATGGTTTATTATTGCAATTATGCTTTTATTAGGAATTGACATAGGAACCTCTTCTATTAAAGTCTCGGTGGTGGATGCCAATTCCCGGAAACTGATTGCTTCTGCACAGTATCCGGAAATTGAAATGGATATCATCTCGCCTCAACCCGGTTGGGCCGAACAGAGTCCGGATAGCTGGTGGGAACATACCAAACAAGCGATACTCAAATGCAATGCCACCGGAACCTATGATCCGCTGGAGATTGCTGCTATCGGAATTGCTTACCAGATGCATGGCCTGGTGATGGTGGACAGTCAGCAACATGTACTCCGCAACAGCATTATCTGGTGCGATAGTCGTGCCGTAGAGACAGGCGATGAAGCCTTTGATAAAATCGGTCATGAATTCTGTCTGGAACATTTACTCAACTCCCCCGGCAATTTCACCGCCAGTAAACTGGCCTGGGTGAAAGAAAATGAACCACAACTGTTTTCAAGAATTGATAAGATCATGCTTCCGGGTGATTTCATTGCGATGAAATTCACGGATCAGATCACCACTACCGCTTCTGCCATGAGTGAGGGCGTGTTCTGGGATTTTAAAATTGAAGCCCTTTCAGAAGAAGTGAATAGCTATTTCGGATTCGGTAAATATTTATTTCCGGCAATTGAACCGGTATTTTCCATTCATGGACATGTAAAAGATACAGTGGCGGCCAGATTGGGATTAAAAAAAGGGATACCGGTTTCTTATAAAGCCGGTGACCAGCCCAATAATGCACTTTCCTTAAATGTACTGGAGCCCGGTGAGGTAGCCGCTACGGCGGGTACTTCCGGAGTGGTGTATGCCGTGAGTGACCAGCTCAACTATGATCCGGCTTCCAGAGTCAACAGTTTTGCACATGTGAATCATACGGCTGCTGAAAAAAGACTGGGTGTCCTGCTCTGCATCAACGGCTGCGGTATCACCAATCGATGGATCAAAAAACTGGCTGCAGGTCCTATGAGTTATGAACAAATGAATGAAGCCGCTGCGACCATTAAACCTGGATCAGATGGATTACAGGTAATTCCTTTTGGAAATGGTGCAGAAAGAATGCTGGGCAACCAATTACCCGGAGGCGGTTTGCTCAACCTGGATTATAATATCCATAGTTCCGCGCACCTGTTCCGGGCCACCCAGGAAGGGATTGCATTTGCCTTCCGGTACGGGATAGATATTATGCGGGAAAACAATATATTTCCGTCCATTGTCCGGGCCGGCCAGGCCAATATGTTCCTGAGCCCGGTCTTCACAAATGCTTTTGTAAATGCAACAGGTATTCCGGTTGAATTGTATGAGGGAGATGGCAGCATTGGAGCGGCCCTGGGTGCAGGAATTGGCGCTGGTTTTTATGGTTCAGCCAAGGAAGCTTTTGAGGGAAGAAAACCAGTGGAGATTGTGGAACCCGAACAAAACAGTTTGTATGATGATTTGTATGCGAATTGGAAGGATACATTAATGAATACCATCACTAAAACAAATGAACTATGTCAGTTTTAACTGAGGAGCAATCCATCAATGTGGCAACAGGAAGCAAGGAATATTTTAAAGGGATCGGCAAAATTCAATACGAAGGGCTAGAATCAAATAACCCCCTGGCATACCGCTGGTATGATGAGAAAAGAAAAGTGGCAGGAAAGCCCATGAAAGAATGGTTGCGTTTTGCCTGTGCCTACTGGCATAGCTTCAATGGAAGTGGTGCTGACCCTTTCGGTGAACCCACCCATTTATTTGCCTGGGATAAAAAAACAGATCCGGTAGAAAGGGCAAAGGATAAAGCAGATGCTGCTTTTGAGTTTATCAGCAAACTAGGATTGCCTTACTACTGCTTCCATGATGTGGATGCCGTGGATTATACCAATGATATTATAGAAAATGAAAGAAGACTGTCGGCTATCACTGCTTACCTCGGTGAAAAGCAAAAACAGAGCGGCGTGAAATTACTCTGGGGTACTGCCAATTTGTTTACCAACCGCCGCTATATGAACGGCGCTGCCACAAATCCTGATTTTCATGTGCTGGCCCATGCTGGTGCCCAGGTAAAAGCAGCACTCGATGCTACGATTCAATTGGGAGGAGAGAACTATGTATTCTGGGGTGGAAGAGAAGGATACATGAGCCTGCTGAATACGAATATGAAGCGGGAGAAAGATCACCTGGCAATGTTCCTGCATAAAGCAAAAGACTATGCCCGTAAAAACGGCTTCACCGGTAAATTCTTTATTGAACCCAAACCCTGTGAGCCCAGTAAACATCAATATGATTATGATAGCGAAACCGTGATCGGTTTTCTGCGGCAGTATGACCTGGCAGCCGATTTCAGTTTGAATATAGAAGTGAATCATGCCACCCTGGCCGGACATACATTCGCCCACGAATTACAGGTGGCTGCTGATACAGGTTTTCTCGGAAGCATGGATGCCAACCGCGGCGATTACCAGAACGGATGGGATACCGATCAGTTCCCCAATGATATCAACGAGCTCACGGAAGCGATGCTGGTGGTCATCGAGGCCGGCGGGTTCAACGGCGGTGGGATCAACTTCGATGCAAAAATCAGAAGAAACAGTACGGATCCTGAAGATTTATTCTATGCACATATCGGTGGTATGGACAGTTTTGCCCGCGCCCTGATTACTGCAGATGCGATCTTGCAACAATCGGATTACAAAAAAATAAGGACCGACCGCTATGCAAGTTTCGACAATGGTTCAGGTGCTGCCTTTGAAAAAGGACAACTGGGATTGGAAGAGCTGCGGAGTTATGCCATCGAAAATGGGGAGCCTGCACTGGCCAGTGGTAAACAGGAATATTTAGAAAATATCGTCAACAGATTTATCTGATACAGTAACTCCGTTTCAATCTTCAGGTATGACAATCAAATGGGTGCTGACCGGCTTAGTGGCAGTTGTACTGATGAGTACTGCATGCGACAACAGTAAAAAATTGACCGGAGGCAACGCATTGTCAGCCGGATTAAAAGATGCGTATAAAAAAGACTTCCTGATCGGAACAGCACTGAATACCGCACAGATACAGGAAAAAGATTCCACAGCTGCCAGGCTGATTCAGCAACAGTTCAATGCCATTACCCCGGAGAATATCATGAAGGCCGAGATCATCCATCCCCAATGGAATGTATACAATTTTGAACTGGCTGATCAGATCGCAGCACTTGGGAAAAAGCAAGGGATGAAAGTAAATGGTCATACCCTGATCTGGCATAGTCAGCTCCCTTCTTTTGCCAGGAGTATCCGGGATATTGATTCCTTCCGTACTTTTTTTACCAATCATATCAGTACTGTAGCAGGCCGGTACGAAGGAAAGATCGCCTCCTGGGATGTCGTGAATGAAGCCTTGAATGAAGACGGGACCATGCGTAAATCCATCTTCCTCGACAAACTGGGTCCCGATTTTGTAACCGAAGCTTTCCGCCTGGCACAAAAAGCAGCACCCACTACAGAATTATATTATAACGATTATAATAACGAACAACCTGCCAAAAGAGAAGGTTGTCTTCGCCTGATCCGAAAAATTAAAGAAGCCGGTGTACGAATTGATGGAGTAGGCATACAGGGTCACTGGCATATTGGAAAGGTCCCCTTAAAAGATATTGAAGAAAGTATCCTGGCTTATTCCGCCCTGGGTTTGAAAGTGATGTTCACGGAACTGGATATTGAAGTGCTGCCCAGGAATTTCTCCGGGGCCGATGTGAGTCAGCGGATGGATAATAATCCCACCCTGAATCCCTATGTGAACGGATTGCCTGACAGTGTACAACAGCAACTCGCCAAAGATTATGAAGACCTGTTCCGGCTCTTTTTAAAACATAAAGACAAAATCACCAGAGTTACATTCTGGGGAGTCAACGACGGACAATCCTGGTTGAATGGTTGGCCGGTGAGAGGAAGGACGAATCACCCCCTTTTATTTGACCGGAAAAATCTGCCGAAACCGGCTTATCACCGGGTGATGAATCTGAAAAATGTTGCGCCTGAAGAGAAGAAAGCTTTTTAATCATTAACTAACGCCTGCCATCATGTCAACTGATTCACAAAAATTATCCGTTCTTGAAAAAGTAGGATACAGTTTGGGTGATCTCGCTGCTAATCTGATTTTTCAGACCCTTGTTACTTATCTGGCGTATTACTACACGGATATTTATAAACTGGATGCTGACAAGGCTGCTGCCATCATGCTGGCGGTAGGACTGGTTGCTGCATTCGGTTTCAATCCGCTGATCGGGGCATTGGCTGACCGCACCCGTTCCCGCTGGGGAAAATTCCGCCCCTGGATATTATGGACGGCCATTCCCCTGGGAGTCATCTCTGTTTTGGCTTTCTCAAAGTTTTCAGATAATGAAAACAGTAAGATCATTTATGCCACCATCACCTATACTCTTTTACTGTTTTTTTATGCGGCCAATAATCTTCCTTATGGCGCACTCAGCGGGGTGATCACGGGAGACATGAAAGAAAGAAATAGTCTTTCTGCCTATCGTTTTGTTGCCGTGATGTTCGCTCAGTTCTTTGTACAGGTATTCATGTTATCTATCATTGAATCGGCAGGCAATGGTGATAAGGCAGCCGGCATCAGCAAACTCATGATCTGGCTGGCATTGATCGGTACCGGGATGTTACTGATTACATTCTTCACCACCAGGGAGAGAATCGTTCCCAAACCGGAACAAAAGTCTACCCTGGCAGAAGACCTGGGCGATCTGGGCAGAAACCGTCCCTGGTTCATCATGCTGGTGTTAACAACTTTGGTATTCATCACCCTCGCCATGAAGGGAGGGGGGTATGTATATTATTTCAACAATTATGTAGACAAAACAACACTGACCACTTTCATTACGCCAGTTACAGATGCATTGTCAGGAATGGGTATGAATTTCTTTGGCAAGGATCCGGTATCAGCCGGGTTCGGGCTTTTTAATGCCGGGGGAATTCTATTTATGATTGTGGGTATTCTCCTGTCTAAAAAACTGGCTGACAAATACGGCAAAAGAGATGTGTTCGGAGCCGGTCTGTTTATCTCCACCCTGTTTATCCTTTTCTTTTATTTCTTCTCACCCAATCAGGTGGTTTTGATGTTTGGTTCGCAGATCCTTCACGGATTTTTTTATGGGATCACCATACCACTACTTTGGGCCATGATCGCTGATGTGGCGGATTTCAGCGAATGGAAGAATAACCGCAGGGCCACGGCCATTATCTTTTCCGCTATGATGGTGGGACTCAAAGGCGGTCTCACGATCGGAGGTGCCCTGCTCACCAAATTGCTGGGAACATTTCATTATGTGCCGAACAGTACCACCGCACAACCGGATTCAGCTATTAATGGGATCAAGATGCTGGTCAGCGTTTTTCCATCGATCCCTTTTCTGATCGGTGTGGCTTTATTATTCTTTTATCCGATTAATAAGAAAATGGAAACCACCATTGAATCAGATTTGAAAGCGAGAAGGGCAACTACTTAAAAATTTTTCAGCCAATGCCGGAAAATCCGATTGAACATATCGATTTTGATGCGCTGAACAATTGTGCTATATCAGCTCCCCTGATCAGTCATATCTATACAGCTGATCCATCAGCCCATGTATTTAATGGAAAGATTTATATCTATCCGTCACACGATATTGATGCCGGCGATGCATTTGATGACCTGGGCAGTCATTTTGCCATGGAAGATTATCATGTATTGTCCATGGATCATCCGCTCGATACTGTGGCAAAAGACCATGGACTGGCCCTGCATGTAAAGGATGTGCCATGGGCAACCAAACAAATGTGGGCCCCTGATGCAGCGGAAAAGGACGGAAAATTTTATCTATACTTTCCCGCTAAAGATCTCGAAGGTATATTTCGCATAGGCGTTGCCGTTAGTAATGATCCGGCCGGACCTTTTATTCCCCAACCCGAAGCGATCAAAGGAAGTTTTTCAATTGACCCTGCTGTATTCAAAGATGATGACGGCAGTTATTATATGTATTTCGGTGGCATCTGGGGCGGACAACTACAACGCTGGCGCAATGGAACATTTAATGCGGGATCGCCGGAGAGTCCGGTGGCATTTTTACCAGCCGATAATGAACCTGCACTTTGTCCTCAGGTAGCGAAACTGACAGACAACCTGCTGGAATTTGCAGAAACGCCCCGCGACCTGATCATCCTTGATGAAGAAGGGAAGCCTTTGTTACAGGGCGATACCGACCGTCGTTTTTTTGAAGCCTCCTGGATGCACAAACACAAGGGTAAATATTATTTCTCTTACTCTACAGGGGATACCCATTATTTATGTTATGCCATTGGTGACAATCCTTATGGCCCCTTTACCTATGCAGGCAGGATACTGGAGCCGGTTGTGGGCTGGACCTCGCATCATTCCATTTGTGCTTTCAATGATCAGTGGTACCTTTTTTATCATGACTCTTCCCTGTCAAAAGGAGTGACACATCTGCGTTGTGTGAAAGTGACCCCATTGGAGCATGATGAAAAGGGTCTGATTAAAACGATAAAGCCATACAGGGACTGATTTTTAATAAACTGTATTGTATTAAGCGATCATTATGGGATCTGAAATAGAAAAAGCAGTGAATGCGCCATTAGGTGAAAAAGGAATGCATCAGACCATGCGCTGGTATGGACCACAGGATGTGGTGAAACTATCTGATATCCGGCAGGCCGGTTGTGCAGGAGTGGTTACTGCTTTGCACCAGATACCGGTAGGAGAAATATGGACGGTAGAAGCCATCAATGAAAGGAAGCTACTGATTGAAACAGCCGGAATGAGCTGGACCGTGATCGAAAGTCTGCCTGTTAGTGATGATATCAAAAGGCAGACCGGGAACTGGCTGCAGCATATTGAAAATTACAAGACAAGTATCCGCAACCTTTCTGCCTGCGGACTGAAAGTAATCACGTACAATTTCATGCCGGTGCTCGACTGGTTGCGTACTGATATTGATTATGAAATGCCGGATGGAAGCCGTGCGCTTTATTTCAACCGGCTCGATTTTGTCGCTTTTGATTTGTTCATGCTGCAAAGACCAGGCGCATCAGCCGATTATGCCCCGGAAGAAATTGCAAATGCAAAAGAAAGAATGGAACAGATGGATCCGGTAACCAGGGAAAGAATTTTCCGGAACTGTTTACTGGGTCTGCCTGGCAGCGATGAAGCTTTTACTCCGGAACAGGTGCTGGCCGAACTAAAAAAATATGAAGGCATTGATACGGAGAAACTGAAATCGCATTTGTTTTATTTTCTGCAACAGGTAGTCCCGGTGGCAGAAGAATGCGGAATGGTCATGGCCATTCATCCGGATGATCCGCCTTATCCGGTACTGGGACTGCCCCGGATCATGAGTACGGAACAGGATGCGGCCGATATGGTGGAAGCGATTCCTTCGGATGCCTGCGGATTTTGTTTTTGCACCGGAAGCTTTGGGGCCAGGGCCGATAACCAGATTGTCCCGATGCTCAGGCGTTTTGCCGACCGTGTTCATTTTTTGCATCTGCGCAATACCAAACGGGATGCAGCAGGAAATTTCTTTGAAGACGATCACCTGGCCGGAGATACGGATATGTATGCCGTGATACGGGAAGTGGTACTGATACAGCAACGCAGAAATGTATCGATACCCATGCGGCCAGATCATGGTCACCAGATGCTGGATGACCTGAATAAAAAAACCTATCCTGGTTATTCGGCTATTGGAAGACTGAAAGGACTGGCAGAATTAAGAGGAGTGGAATTTGCCATATATAATAGTTTACAATCATAGGGAGCTAACGGTTAAGGGATCTGTCAGTTTGATGACTGGCAGCTAGATCCTGAAACGGGCGGCTTCTTCAATACTAAACGATGCAGACCCGATTCATTCAATGTTGTCTATTTCTATCTCTAATGATGGTACAGGTTCAGGCAGGAGCGCAATCTTTTACCAATCCCATACTGGCCGGTTTTTACCCGGATCCCAGTATCTGCCGCGCCGGAGATGATTATTACCTGATCAATTCCAGTTTTGCTTATTACCCGGGCCTCCCGGTTTTTCATAGTAAGGACATGCTGAACTGGAAGCAGATCGGCTATGCCATGGACCGGCCTGAACAATTGGAACTGGAAGGGGCGGGTGTATCGAGAGGATTATTTGCACCAGCGATCAGTTACCATGATGGTACTTTCTATATCGTGTGTACGGAAGTAAGTAAGCTGGGGAATTTTGTGATCACCGCCAAAGACCCCAAAGGGCCCTGGAGCAATCCGGTTCAATTGCCGCAGGTGAATGGAATTGATCCTTCCCTGTTTTTTGACAACAATGGCAGATCCTATATTGTCTACAACAGCATCCCCCCGGATAATAAAACTTTATGGAACGGACACCGGACGATCAGGATGTATGAATTTGATGCAGCCAGTTTAAAAGTAAAAGGTTCCGAAAAACTATTGATTAATGGTGGAACTGATACGGCAAAACATCCGGTTTGGATTGAAGGACCACATATTTATAAAAAAGATGACTGGTATTATCTGATGTGTGCCGAAGGGGGTACCGGTTATAATCACTCCGAAGTGGTATTCAGAAGCAAAAATGTGGAAGGGCCCTATATCTCTTATGAAAATAACCCCATTCTCACCCAGCGTCAACTGGATCCTGCCCGTAAAAATCCGGTGACAACTACAGGCCATGCAGATTTAGTAGAAGACAAAGCAGGTAACTGGTGGGCCGTATTCCTCGGCTGCCGGCCTTATGAAGGTGATTTTTACAATGCAGGCAGAGAAACATTCATGGCTCCGGTGGTTTGGAAAGAAGGCTGGCCAAATTTTATACTTGGATCGGCAGAACTGAAGTATTCCTATCCCATCAATGCACAGATCGACAAAAAAACGGAACCATTCAACGGAAACTATTTATTCAGAGATGAATTTGATAAAGACAGGTTGAATATCCGGTATAGTTTTTTAAGAACGGTAAAAGAAAGCTGGTATAGTTTGAAAGATGTTCCGGGTAGTCTGACGCTCCGCCTGCGACCGGAAACAGCCACCGGAAAATCAAACCCCTCTTTTGTCGGATTCCGTCAGGCACATATCAAAGGTTATGCAGCCACCGCACTCCGGTTTACTGCCAATGCAGAAAATGAAAAAGCAGGGTTACTGGTTTTTCAGAATGAAAAGAACCACTATTACTTGTGCCAGTCAATCAAAGCAGGACAACAAGTAGTTGAGTTATACAAAGGCGACAGCCTGCTCTTATCCAAAGCAGTAAAAATTAAAAAAGGAAAGGAAATATTTTTTAAGGCCGAAGCGAAAGGCGACCAGTATGCTTTCTGGTATGCTGTACAAAAGAATAAATGGATGTTGCTGGAGACCCTTGACGGAAAATGGCTGAGTACCAAAACGGCCGGTGGATTTGTAGGCTGTATGTATGCCTTGTATGTCACATCAAACGGAAAGCCATCCACGAATACCGCATCATTCAACTGGCTGGAAGCCAAAAATGATGATGATGCTTATAAACAATAATGCAAAAAGGAAGACTCCATAGCGTTATTTTATTTTTTACTGCCTTTATAGCTGCAGGCAGCTCCCTGTCTGCACAAACCATTGTTGCCAGTCAGCCGGCAACCAACACTTATTTATTAGGGGATGCCAGTATTTGCGTGGATGTGAATGATGATGCAACCGTTCAGCTGGCTGCTTCTTTTTTGCAGCAGGATTTGGAAGCTGTTACTGGTAAGCGTCCGGAACTGAAGACTTCATTAAATGGCTGTACCGGGAATGTCATCATCATCGGTTCATTGGAAAAATCTGCGATCATCAGGCAATGGGTAAACCAGAAGAAAATAAAGGTGGATCAATTGAAAGGTAAATGGGAGGCCTACCAGCTGATCTCCGTTGCGAATCCGGCAAAAGGGATTGCGAATGCCCTGGTGATTACCGGCAGCGACAGAAGAGGAACGGCATTTGGGGTGTTTGAATTATCAAAACAACTGGGGGTGTCTCCCTGGTATTGGTGGGCAGATGTTCCGGTCCGTAAAAAAACGGGGATCCTGATAAAGCGGGGAGTTGTCAGCGATGCACCAAAAGTAAAGTACCGGGGCATTTTTATCAATGATGAAGCACCTTGCCTGAGTAATTGGTCAAAGGAAAAATTCGGCGGATTCAAGCACCAGTTTTATGCAAAGGTTTTTGAACTGATGCTCCGCCTGAAAGCAAACTATTTATGGCCCGCCATGTGGGGGAATGCTTTTTATTATGATGATTCTTTGAATATTAAAACGGCTGATGAGTATGGTATTGTTATCGGTACCAGTCACCACGAACCATTGATGCGGGCCCATGAGGAATGGAAATATTTTGGGAAAGGGAAAAAATGGAACTACGACAGTACGGAATCAGGCTTAAAAGAATTTTGGAAAGGGGGGATGGAACGGGCCTGGAATGAAAAAATCGTGAGTGTGGGTATGCGTGGGGATGGAGATGCACCTATGAGCCGGGAAACGGCAACCACCCTCCTGGAAAGAATTGTAAAAGATCAAAGGGAGATCATTGCTGCTGTTACTGGCAAACCAGCATCCGAAACCCCGCAGCTCTGGGCCTTGTATAAAGAAGTACAGGATTATTATGATAAAGGAATGCGGGTGCCGGATGATGTGACTTTATTACTATGTGATGATAACTGGGG
>Ga0209174_10000714_pt1 | contig 24553 bp, 33 predicted proteins | sample JI91814BDNA_FD_187505 | JGI IMG/M metagenome (GOLD analysis project Ga0209174, IMG submission 187505) | Wastewater effluent complex algal communities from Wisconsin, to seasonally profile nutrient transformation and Carbon sequestration -... | ecosystem: Engineered > WWTP > Effluent > Algae...
TGAAGCAGGAAAAAAAAATTCATGCAAATAAAATAGTTTTTCATGCCAGGGATGTTTCCAAGATTTATTCGATGGGAGAAATTCGTGTAAATGCACTTCACGGAATTAATCTTGAAATCAATTCAGGTGAATTGGTTGTGCTTCTTGGTCCTTCCGGAAGTGGCAAGTCTACTCTATTAAATATCCTTGGAGGTCTAGATACTCCAACAGATGGAGCGGTTCGCTTTAAAGATCAGGAGTTATTTAATTCAGATGAAGAGAGGCTAACACTCTTTAGGCGAGAACATGTTGGGTTTGTATTTCAATTTTACAATCTAATTCCGAGTCTTACGGCAAGTGAAAATGTTTCTTTGGTGACAGAGTTGAGTTCTAATCCAATGACATCGGAAGAAGCTTTAGGACTTGTTGGACTCTTAGATAGGAAAGATCATTTTCCCGCACAATTGTCCGGTGGCGAACAACAGCGAGTATCCATAGCAAGAGCGATCGCAAAAAGGCCGGACGTATTGTTGTGCGATGAGCCAACGGGTGCTCTTGATTTTAAAACAGGTCGCGTAGTATTAGAGGCAATTGAAAAAGTAAACCGTGAACTAGGCACTACTACAATTATCATTACGCATAACGCTTCGATTACCGGCATGGCTGATAGAATTATTACGATGCGCGATGGAACAATTCTTTCTGATGAGAAAAATACAAAAAGAATTTCTGTTGGAGAAATTAGCTGGTGAAGACTTTAAATGTAAAAGTAGTTAGAGCTATTCTCGGTTTAAAATCACAAAGTATTACAATTGCATTAGTCGTAGCCTCGGGCATTGCCATGTTTATCGCTTCCCGAACGGCTTATGATTCTTTATGGGACGCCCGCGATAAATTTTACGCGAACACTTTATTTGCGGAAGGATTCGCTTCTTCAAAACCAGCTCCTGAAATTCTAGAGAGGCGAATACGAAATATCCCCGGAGTCCAAGACGTAAGACTTCGCATTGTGCATGAATCAGTGATTGATTTTCCGGAAGAGGAATTACCTTCTGCGGGAAAGTTTGTTTCTATCACAGAAGGTATGAACGAGCTTACGATTATAGAAGGTAGAATGCCTGTTACAAATGAAGAAGTAGTATTGAGTGAATCCTTTGCTCGGGCTAATCATCTTTTGCCGGGAAAAAAAGTTGCAGCAATCGTAAAGGGAAGAAGAAAGTTTTTAAATGTTGTAGGAATTGCACTTTCTTCTGAATTTGTTTATATTTTTAGAAGTTCAAGTCCACTACCCGATCCAAAACATTTTGGAATTTTATGGATGAAAAAAGATGCACTAGAAGCTGCCTTTCAAATGCAGGGTGCTTTTAATGATATAATCTTTACATTTTCCAAAGATGCGAACCGAAAGTCTACGCTTAAATTATTAGATCACGAGTTGGAAGGCTACGGTGGATTAGGCGCTTATGATAGGGAAAAGCTTCCTTCTCATTCTTTTCTTAGAGATGAATTTAAGCAACTTAGAACAACAGCCTATGCAATGCCTATGATTTTTTTAGGTGTAGCAGCATTTTTGCTACATATTGTTTCTACTCGGATCATTTCAAAAGAAAGAGAGCAAATTGCTACTTTAAAAGCAGTGGGTTACAGTGATTTGACCATAGCCATGCACTATGTAAAAATATTAACGATCATTAGTTCCGGAGGAGCAATTCTTGGAATTCTAATGGGAATTTACTTTGGAGATGCAATGCTTTCTTTATACGGAGAGTATTATCAATTTCCAAATTTAAAATTACTCATCGATCCAGTTTTAATTTTACACGGATTTGGAGTTGGAATGCTTTCGGGAATTTTGGGCGGACTCTTTTCTATTCGAAGTGTATTAAAATTAAACCCTGCACAGGCGATGAGACCGCCGATTCCTGAATCTTTTTCCAGGGTTCCACTTGAGCGGCTAATGCAGTCTTTACCCACACAGGGAAAGATGATTCTACGAAATTTATTCCAGCGACCTGTTCGAACCATTCTTTCTTCGTTAGGAATCTCTACTTCTGTAATGATTATGGTGATTGGAACCTTTATGTATGATGCAGTAGATAATATGCTTGAGCTTCAATTTGATTTATTGCAGCGGGAGTCTGTTACTATTACCTTTTTTGGACCTGTATCGTCTGACGTTGAAATAGAAATTGCAAAAGAGAAATCTGTTTTATTTACTGAAGGATATCGATTGGTTCCAATTCGTATCAGGTCGGGCTCTCTTAGTAAAGAAATTTTATTACAAGGATTACCAAAAGGAGCAGAGCTTAGAAGGCTCATAGGTGAAGGAGAAAAAATTCTCATTCCACCGGAAACAGGAATCCTTTTAAATTCTCAGGTTGCCGGCAAATTAGGAATATCCGTTGGACAAGAAATTCAGTTAGAAATTTTAGAAGGAAATCGTAAAAAAGTAAATGTAATTGTAGAAGGAATTGTAACGGAGATTCTGGGTCAGGGTGCTTATATGGAAAGAAAAGCAGTGAGTCGCTTACTTGGAGAAGGAGATTCTTTTAATTTGCTTGCACTTAGAACGGATGCAAACGAAGAAGCTTCGCTATTGCGCAAACTCAAAAGTATCCCTAAGATTGGTGGTGTAAATACAAGAGCCGGAACACTAAAAGTATTTCATGAAATGACTTCTAGAAGTATGCTTGCTACGACTCTAGTGCTTTTGATTTTTGCTAGTATAATTGCGATCGGAGTTGTTTATAATACGGCGATGATAGCGTTATCCGAAAGAGCCTTTGAGCTGGGTAGTCTTAGAATTTTAGGTTTTAAAAAACGAGAAGTGTTTTCTATTCTTGCTGGAGAATTGACTATAGAGACGATAGTTGCACTTCCAATTGGATGTTTAACCGGATACTTCTTTGCCTATTTGATGTTTACCTCTGTAGAGACGGAAGGGTTTAATGTCCCTTTAAATATTTCTCTTACAACTTATGGAATTGCACTTCTTACAACCATTGCTACATCCATCATCAGCTTTATTATTTTATATTTCAAAATTAAATCAATGGATCTAATTAGTATCCTAAAGGTAAGGGAATAATATGAATTTGTCAGAAAAATTAAAAACCATCTTAAAAATACGAAATGTTCAATACGGAATTGGAATCTTCTTTATTGTTTTCTTAGTTTGGTTTTCTTTTAAGCCAAAGAAAGTGAATGCAGAGTTAGCTACGATTCATCGAGGCACTTTGATACAATATGTAGAAGAAGAAGGAATTTCTAGAGTCAAAGAAAAGTTCAGTATCCTGTCTCCTGTGAATGGAGTATTGCAGCGTGTAACCAAGCATGCTGGCGATGTTGTAAAAAAGGGAGAAGTGGTAGCAGTAGTAGATTGGGATTATAAAAGGGAAGTTCTTTCGCCTATCGCAGGAAAAATTCTACTCGTTCAAAGAGAGAGTGCAGGACCGATTGCGATGGGAAATCCGATCCTAGATATCGGAGATACTTCAAAACAAGAGATTGTTGCTGAGGTCTTAACTCAAGAGGCAGTAAAGATTAATGCGGATAATCCCGTTTTGCTCGAAGGCTGGGGTGGAAATCCATTGACCGGTAAAGTAAGACTTGTAGAGCCGGAAGCATTTAAGAAAATTTCTTCGCTTGGTGTAGAAGAGCAGCGTGTTCGAGTAATCATAGATTTCGAAACCCCGGAGCATATGGGAGAAGGGTTTAAAGTTCTCTGTAAGATTGAAATAGGTCGAGAGGATAATCGAATATTAGCCCCAGCTTCTGCCATGTTTAGAGAAGGAGAAGAATGGGCTGTTTATAAAGTAGTAAACAAAAAAGCAAAGAAGACTGTTCTAAAAGTGGAGATTAGAAGTGGAGCCTTTGCATCGATAACAGAAGGATTAGCTGAAAACGACGAAGTGATTTTATTTCCAGGGGAAGGGATTAAAGAGGGGTCGATTGTGAAGTGATTTTTTTCGGGTATGACGCTTAGATGAACCCCAAGCGTCATTTTTTAATGTTATTTTTTATTTAATTCAGCACAAGAATTCTTTGCTGCGGTTAGTTTATCAGTTGCTTCTTTTTTGCATGCTTTGTTTTCATCCCCTTTTTTAGCATCGCAGGCTTTTCTTTCTTCTTTATTTGCATCCATTGCTTTTTTGGTGCACTCTTGCTGTGTTTCAGCAGAGAGGGAAGCGAAGGTAAATACAGTTGTCATAAGTATCATTGATATTGTTTTCATTGAGTCTCCTACCTATAAAGGTTTTTCAAAGTTAAAAAAACATTCTTAAAAATATATAAAATATTTGACAAATTAACTGATTTTTTTATTTTACCAAAAGGTTAATTAACTAAATGGTTAAATATAGCGAAGATACCGACCAACTCAGCCTAACCTTTGGAGCCTTAGCTGACCCTACTCGTAGGGCGATATTAGCAAGACTCTCCAAGGGAGAAACTTCCGTTACAGAGTTGGCAGAGCCGTTTTCGATGAGTATGCCCGCTATTACCAAGCACTTGAAGGTTTTGGAAAAAGCCGGCCTAATTACGCGGGGCAAGGACGCCCAGTGGAGACCCTGCCAACTGAAAGCCGGACCTTTAAAAGAGGCGAACAATTGGATCGACCAATATCGCCAATTTTGGGAAGAGCGCTTTGATCGTTTGGATGAATACCTGAAAAAAATCCAATCGGAAGAGGACAAAAATGACAACGGCTAATACAAATTCCACTGAAAAAGAAATTGTAACAACGCGTATTCTCGATAACCCCCGTGAACTAGTTTTCAAGGCATGGACTTCACCAGAGCATTTGATAAATTGGTGGGGACCTAAAGGTTTTAAAAATACATTTCATGAGTTTAATTTAATCCCGGAAGGGGATTGGAAGTTCACCATGCATGGACCAAATGGAGATGATTTTTTTAACCATAGCGTTTTCGAAGAGATTGTAATAAATGAGAGAGTAGTATTTCGTCATCTAACTACGCATTTTTTTCGAGTTGTGACTACATTTGAGGATACTAACGGTAAAACGAAACTTACATTCAAAATGCAATTTGAATCTAAAGAAGAATGTGAAAAAGTAAAACTTTACGCCGTGGAAGCAAATGAACAAAATATAGACCGTCTTGAAGAAGAACTGGCTAACATGACTTTACCACAGTTAGGTAACTCAAAATGAGAAAAAATATTCTACGAAGGTTTCCCAAAATTAGAAATGAAATTAAAGGGAACAACACAATATAGAGATGGAGTAATTAAATTAGTCTATGAAAGAATTTAAGAAGAAACTAATGGGCGTTACCTGCAACCATTTTTGTAAATTAGGGCAGGTCGGGCTTTCCGCTACAATCATTTTGGAAAAGATAAAATGATTTTCGCTGTAATCCCTAACGCTAGGAATAATAATATTTTTTAGAAATAAATAGGAGAAAAAAACAATGGCAAATAACAAACCAGAATTAGAAAATTTTGTAATCACAAGAGAGTTCAACGCACCACGCGATTTAGTTTGGAAATGTTGGACACAAAAAGAACACATTGAGAAATGGGGTGCCCCTCAGGGGTTTTCAATGTTTGCCAAAATCTTTGAATTCAAAGTAGGTGGAGAAAATTTTTACTGTCAGAAATCAGCAGATGGGCATGAAATGTGGGGAAAACAAAAATACCTGGAAATTCTTCCTCCTCACAAATTAGTCTATACTCAATCTTTTGCAGATGAAAATGGAAACATTATTTCTCATCCCATGAGTCCTACATGGCCTCTTCAGATGTTAACAACGATTATCCTCGAAGATAAAAATAACAAAACTCTTTTAACTCTCACATGGACTCCTTATGAATCCAATGACGAGGGAATTGCTACGTTCAATGGAGCAATGGATGGAATGAGTAAAGGTTGGGCAGGATCATTTGCTAAGTTCGAAGAATATTTGATGGAGATGCAAAAATGAAAGATAGAGAATTAAAAATCGAAAGAATTGTAGACGCTCCGTCGGAGCTTCTCTGGAAATGTTGGACAGATCCAAAACATCTACTTCCCTGGTTTACACCTGAGCCATGGAAAACGATAGACGCTAGATGTGATTTAAAAGTTGGAGGAGAATTCTTTACAATGATGAAATCACCAGAAGGACAAGAGTATCCTAACTCCGGTGTTTACTTGGAGCTAATCAAAAATAAACGCATCGTGTGGACGGATGCGTTTCTGCCCGGATGGCTTCCCACAGAAAATACATCCGATAGACCTTTCTTACTTGTCGCTAGTTTAGACTTTGAAGACCTAGGTAACGGTAAATCTAGATATACCGCTATCGCCAGGCATTGGACAGTAGAACAGTGCAAGAAACATGAAGAGATGGGCTTCTATGAAGGTTGGGGAACTTGTATTGATCAGTTAGTTAAATATACAAAAACAATGAACTAAGTATATTAGAAAAAGATAATTTAGGTAAACTTAATATTCTATGAGTAAAAAACTTAAAGTTTGTAAAAACGGTCATGAGTTTTACAAAAGCTCTGATTGTCCGACTTGTCCTAAATGTGAAGAACTAAAAAAACCGAAGGATGGATTTTTAGCTTCGTTAGTTGCACCAGCTAGACGGGCATTGGAAAACGAAGGAGTAATTACTTTAGAAAAATTAGCAAATTTTTCCGAAAAAGAAATTTTGAAACTTCATGGAATGGGAAAATCATCCATTCCAAAGTTAAAGGATGCTTTAAAAGAAAAAGGATTAATGTTTAAAAATAAGTAAATATAACAAAAAAGGAAAAACTATGGCAACCCAAATTTTTTTAAACTTACCCGTAAAGGATTTGAACAAATCAATAGAATTCTTTACCAAACTTGGTTATACATTTAACCAACAATTCACAGACGAAAATGCAACCTGTATGATTATCAGTGATACGATTTATGTAATGTTACTTGTTGAAAGTTATTTCAAAACATTTAACACTAAAGAAATTGCAAATACGAAAACAACAGTTGAAGCATTACTCGGATTATCCGCTGATAGTAAAGAAGCAGTAGATAAATTAGTCGATGCTGCAGTTTCCGCAGGCGGAACACAAACAAAAGACCCGCAGGATTTAGGATTTATGTATAGTAGAACATTTGAAGATTTGGATGGACATGTCTGGGAAATTTTTTGGATGAACCCTAATCATGTGCAAGGATAATGCAGGAGAGTAATAATGAATAGCCACTTAGCATTAGAGTTTTCTGTTGATATGGAAAACAAAACAGTTATAATCAAACGAAAGTTTGAAGCGGGGCTCCCTTTAGTTTGGGATGCATTTACAAAGAGTGAAATTTTGGACCAGTGGTGGGCACCAAAGCCCTTCCTATCCAGAACAAAAATTATGAATTTTGAAGTTGGTGGTAGAAGATTTTATGCAATGGTAAGTCCTGAAGGTCAAGAGCGATGGTCAATTCAGCGGTATACTTCCATTAGCCCTAAAACCAATTTCAAAATGACGAGTAATTTTTCGGATAAGGATGAAAATCCCGAAATGCCAGGCTCTGATTGGGATTTCAATTTTGGTGAACAAAATGGAACGACTACTGTAAACATTTCAATTTATAATGAATCACGTGAACGAATGGAAAGAATGATAGAAATGGGATTTAAGGAAGGAATGACGGCTATATTGGAAAATTTGGAAAACCTGTTATATACTTTATCTAAGAAATGAAGGATTAAAAAGTATTCATAAATTTTACTTCAAAGAAATGGAATAAGAATGAATGTAAAAAAACAAATCCAAGATTACATTACAAGCCAACAAGAACCAAAACGTAGCGACATGCAAGCATTGCACCGCATCATTCTGCAACGAATGCCAGCGTGTAAATTATGGTTCTTGGATGGCAGGGACAGTGAAGGTAAAATTGTTTCTAATCCTAATATAGGATATGGATTGTCCATAATAAAATATGCCAATGGAAAAACGAAAGAGTTTTATCAAATTGGTCTAAGTGCTACCACAACTGGAATTTCTGTTTATATCATGGGTGTTAAAGATAAGAAATACTTAGCTAAAACATTTGGAAAAAAAATCGGCAAGGCGAATGTGAGCGGATATTGCATTAGGTTCAAATCGCTAAAAGATATAAATATTGATATACTGGAAGCAGCAATCCGATATGGGGTTGAAACTCAAAATGAAAGAGATGAAAAAGTTAAATTAGTATATTATAATATACTAATTTAACTAGATGAGAATTCATTTATAGGAGAAAAACATGAAAGATAGAGAATCAAAATTTACAGTTGGATGGGATTTTATGAAGGTTGGGGAATTTGCATTGACCAACTCGTTAAATATATCAGAGGGATGAAATAATGAGCAAATTAAAAGTATTGTGTTTTTCGATTTCAATAGATGGCTATGGGGCAGGACCAAATCAAAGTTTAGAGAATCCGTTGGGAGAAGGCGGCATGGCTTTGCATGAATGGGTTTTTCCAACGAAATCATTTCAATCTATGCACGGCGAGAATAAAGGTGGCACGACGGGTGTGGATGATGAGTTTGCTGTGAAAGGCTTTGAGAACATTGGTTCTTGGATTCTTGGAAGAAATATGTTCGGACCAATTCGCGGGGAATGGAAGGATGATGACTGGAAGGGATGGTGGGGAGACAATCCTCCGTATCATTGTGACGTGTTTGTTTTAACGAACCACGCTCGAGCACCAATTAGAATGGAGGGTGGCACAACATTTTATTTTGTTACCGATGGAATTCACAGTGCATTGAAACAAGCAAAAGCAGCGGCAAATGGCAAAGACATTAGACTTGGTGGCGGAGTAGAAACCGTTCGTCAATATATTAAAGAAGGATTAATTGATGAGATGCACCTTGCAGTATCGCCTATCGTTCTAGGTAAAGGAGAAAATCTTTTTTCTGGAATTGATTTACCTTCTCTTGGATACAAAGTCATCGAACACAAAGCAACCGATGCAGCAACGCATATTGTGATAACAAAAAATAATTGAGAGAATAAATCCAAATCACGTGCAATAGGAGAATGATATGAGAAAAGTAATTTTTGGAATCAATATTACGGCAGACGGATATTGTAGCCATGAAGATGGGATTGTGGATGCAGAATTGCATAATTATTTTACAGAGATGTTGCGGAAAACAGACGTTATTCTCTATGGTCGAAAAACATACCAATTGATGGTGCCTTACTGGCCAGATGTTGCTAAGAGCCAATCAGATGATGAGTCTAGCAATGAATTTGCTCGTGTATTTGACTCTCTTGATTTATTAGTATTCTCAACGACATTAAAAGAAGTTTCCGAAAACAAAACAAGAATCGTTCGTGGAAACATCGCAGAAGAATTGATGGCTTTAAAAAATAAACCTGGCAAAGATATCGCAGTAGGAAGTTTGAGTATAGCTTCTCAATTGTCCGATCTTGGTTTGATTGATGAATACCATTTTGTTGTTCATCCGATAGTTGCCGGAAAAGGTCCTCGGTTATTTGAAAACTTACAATCGAAAAACAGTCTCAGACTCGAACTCATCGGCACGAGAAAATTCGAAACCGGTGTTGTCGCACATCATTACAAAAAACAAATATAAAGGAGTTTACTATGTCCAAAATTACACCCTTCCTCATGTTTAACGATCAGCTTGAGGCTGCAATAGAGTTCTATGCTAACACGTTCCCGGATTCAGAAATAAAGAACGTTGCACGCAATGGTAAAGATGGTCCAATTACATCAGCCGAATTTATCGTCGGTGGTCAATTTTTTATGGGATACAATGGGGGTTCCTATTTTCAGTTTTCAAATGGTTTTTCGCTTTTTGTAAACTGTGAGAATCAAGAAGAAGTCGACGAATATTGGAATAAGTTTATCAGTGCGGGTGCAAAACCTATGCAGTGCGGCTGGATCACTGACCCATTTGGTTTAACCTGGCAAATCGTGCCAAGACGATTCATGGAACTGATTAACGACCCCAATCCCAAAAAAGTAAAAGCAGTAATGGATGCTATGATGGAAATGATAAAACTTGAAGTTGCACCGCTGGAAAAAGCTTACAAGGAAGCATAAAGGTTAAAGGAGAAAAAAATGAAAAAAGAAAAAATTATATTTTGGATTGCGACAGGTTTCCTCTTTCTATTCGAAGGAGTCATGCCGGTGGGAACATTATTGTTTGCTAGGGAATACGCAACGTTAGGCACAAGACCGCTCGGTTATCCTGACTACTTTGCTTATTCATTAATTGTATGCAAAGGTTTAGGGGCAATTGCATTGGTTATGCCAAAACTAAATCCAAAAATCAAAGAGTGGGCTTACGCAGGATTTGCCTTCAACTTAATTTTTGCAGTGATAAGCCACTCTGTAGTTGATAAAGAAATTATGAATATCACTATGCCAATGGTTGTTGGAATCATACTTGCTGTTTCCTACATATACAACACGAAACTAAAGAATAATAATTCAGGAATTTGATATGAATAACAAAACTAGCGTAACAAAAGACCTCAAAGAAAAATCAATTTTAGTTTCTAGAGAATTTGCTGCTCCCATCGAAATTGTTTGGAATGCATACACAGATAGTAAAATTTTGGACAAGTGGTGGGGACCAAGTCCTTGGAGAGCAGAAACTAAATCGATGGACTTTCGAGTTGGTGGATTTTGGTTGTATGCAATGGTCGGACCGGAAAATGAAAAGCATTGGGGGAGAATGAATTATCTTGCAATAGAGAAATATAAATTCATTGATTTGGAAGATGTGTTTTGTGATGAAAACGGAAATGTAAATTCAGAATTGCCCAACTCCAGAGGGAGAAATTCTTTTACAAAAACGAATACAGGAACATTAGTTGAATTCAAATTGCAACTAACGTCGGAAGAACAACTAAAACAATTAGTCGAAATGGGATTTGAAGAAGGAATCAAAATTTGTTTTGAGCAGTTAAATGATCTGATCAATGCAGGAAAAATATGAAAAACGCGGAACAAGATATTATCATAACCAAAGAATTTAACGCGAGCATAGATCAAGTCTGGAAAGCAATTACGAATAGAGATCAAATGGGAAGATGGTATTTCGACTTAGCTGAATTCAAACCAGAAGTGGGTTTTCAGTTTCAATTTACTGGTGGACCAAGTCCAGAGAAACAGTATTTACATATATGTGAGGTGACAGAGGTAGTTCCGAATGAAAGACTAACATACAGTTGGCGCTATGATGGTTACACAGGAATTTCCTTTGTGACGTTTGAATTGACTGCAAATGGAAATACGACTCAGTTAAAATTTACTCACAAAGGAATTGACTCATTTCCAAAGGATAATCCTGATTTGGCGATTGGAAATTTTATCGAAGGTTGGAATTATATTATTCATACTTCTTTAAAAGATTACGTAGAGAATGTAGACAAAGAGATATTTTCCTCTCGCACCTTTAGTGCCCCGCGAGATTTAGTTTGGGAAGTTTGGACAAATCCAGAACATACTGCGCTATGGTGGGGTCCGAAAGGATTTACCAATACGATCTATGAGATGGATGTAAAACCAGGTGGAATTTTTAAGTTCATGATGCACGGACCGGACGGAGTAGATTTCCCAAATATAATTTCCTATATCGAAGTAGTAAAACCAGAGCGCTTAGTCTACAATCATGGGAATTATGAAAATCCTGAAATGTTTTTTGTGACAATAAACTTTATTGAGGATAATGGCAAAACAAAGATTACTATGCGAATGTTATTTAAGACAGCAGAGGAGCGAAAAGTTGTAGTAGAAAAGTATGGAGCATTAGAAGGACAAAAACAACATCTAGATAAACTGGATGCATATTTAGCAAAATTACTGGAGATAAAAAAATGAGAAAGATAGTTTTATTTATGCATACGAGTCTAGATGGCTTTGTGGGCGGACCAAACGGAGAAATGAATTGGATTATACCAGATCCTAAAATGTTTGAGTATGCGAGCCAACAAACAGATTTAGCGGATACGGCGCTATATGGTCGCGTAACCTACGAGATGATGAACGGTTACTGGCCAACAGCCGCAGATCAACCAAACGCATCCAAGCATGACATTGAACATTCTAAATGGTATAAGGGAGTGACTAAAGTCGTATTATCCACAACAATGAAAAATTCGAATTTGGAAAAAACAAAGATCATAAGCGAAAATATTTCTATTGAAATTAATAAATTAAAACAGGAATCAGGGAGAAATATTTTAATCTTTGGAAGCCCAAGAGTAGCTCATTCTTTAATGGAAGAAAATTTGATAGATGAGTATTGGTTATTTATAAATCCAATCTTACTTGGAAATGGAATTCCCTTATTTAAGAATATTAAAAGTATGACTAAACTAAAGCTAATGAGCACAAAGGCTTTTGATTCAGGTGTCGTTGGTTCAAATTACTTAGTAGTAAAGTAAGAATAATTTTAGGAGAATAATTTATGAAAATAGCAGTGATTGTAGTAAGAAGTTTGATGGGAGCGTTGTTTATTTTTTCTTCCGTTACTTTTTTGTTTAAACTCTTTACACCCCCAGAAACAACAGGGGCATTGAAAGCATTTAACGATGGGCTTATGGCATCAGGTTACTTTATGAACTTGTTAAAGATAACAGAGCTTATCTGCGGACTAATGTTTTTATCAGGAAGATTTGTGGCACTCGCTACGATAGTAATTGCACCGATTATTGTGAACATTTTCTTTGTTCATATTTACTTATCACCAGAGGGTATACCTGTTGCTATATTCTTAGTAGCGGCAAACTCATTCTTAGCCTATGCAAATTGGGATAAATATAAACCACTTTTTGAGTCCAAGTAAAAATCGTATGAATAAAAAACTGGCTAACTAAGCCAGTTTTCTAATTTTAGTTCTTTGATTCTTTTAAATTCTTTTTCATTGTTTGTTACTAAAACTAAGTCTTTTGCAATTGCTTGCGAGGCTATTAGGATATCATACGGACCGATCATCTCTCCTTTATTCTCCAGCCGATTTCTGAGGGACGCTGCAATCATGCTAGCAGAGCTATCAAAGGGAACTATGTTTAAATAACTTAAAAAATCTTCTAATATCTGAAAATTTTTTTCTGATCTTTGACTTTTCTCAACTCCATATCGCAATTCGAAATCTGTAATTGAGGAAATAGAGATATTTTCTAACTTAACCTTTTTAAACTTTTTGTAGACTGACTCAGGCCTTTTATTGATAATATAAATACAAATATTTGTATCTAGCAGGTATTGACTCACAGCGAATTACGCTTATCGGAAAACTTGGGTTGATTTCTTTCTATGATTAAATCATCAGAAAATGAATTAAGCGAATTCCAGAGCCTGTCAACAGCATCATCGATTGGTGTTAGAATAATATTATTTCCTTCCCTTCGAATATAAACTTCCCTACCTTTAAATCTAAATTCTTTAGGAAGTCGAATTGCTTGACTATCGCCGTTTTTGAATAATTTTGCTCGGTTCATAATATATATACTATACAATATATATATCATTTGTCAAGTATTTAGGTAATTTTAGTTTCCTTGGCTTTAAATTTTACTATTTTTGAAATCAAGGAAAATGGAATTTTTTCCTGTATTGGAAATTGAACTGAGCCTTTGCCTTGTTTATACTTTGACAGTTCCTTTTCAAATTCTTTATGACCGCTTGGAGTCGCGTAGAATCCGATATGATTTTTATAAGCAGCAAAATATACTAGAGGGCGTCCATTTAATTTATACCCGGGCATCGCATAACTAATAGATTCCTCTGCTTGCGGTGCTGCTTTTTTTATAGTAGCTCTTATTTTTTCTAAAATTTCCTGAATGTCTTTTGGAAATTCTGCTATGTATTCGTTAACGTTATCTGGTTTTTTTATCAACTTGAAATATCCCGAATTTAGTATTTCCCTGCGAATAGTTTTTGACAAGTGAATATGAAAAAATCATTTTATATCATGCGATAGAATCAAAATATCTTTGTCAGATGATTTGAGTATGGATTGAATTTTACTGAGTTCTTCCGAAGTATTTGCTGGCTTTGATAAAACATTGACCATATCGGCAAATGGGTATTTGTCGCCTTCTAGTCTATCCACATAATAGAGATTATTCACACCTTTTCGCATCCAAAAATCAGCCCAAAAATAATAATCAAGTGAAACAGTGTCGAGTGAAGACTTTGGAAAGATTGTATTGGAAAATAATATAGAGTGAGGAATCATTCTTAAATCTACTCTTCTTTGCATCTTGGAAAATGAAATTGTAGAATTGTTTTGGCAACGCATTTCAAAATTTTCAATCGTTGACGTATCTCGATTTGCAAGGTCTCTAGTGTTCCAAATATGAAGCCTGTCTTCTGATTGAAATGTTTTTATTCCTTCAAAGTATTCAGTGGGTAAGTATTGTATGCCGCCTGCAGTGATCTCGTTGCCATTGTCACAACTCACTGCGACGGGTTGTAAATCATTTTCTAATTTTTTTGTATTCGATTTTCCAAACCTGTAAAATAATCTCACATTTAATAATGCGTTATTCTTTTTTAATGCCTGGTAGAGATCAATTCCAATTGGATTCAGGAAAATTTGAACATTACCGGCTCTATCTAGAAAGGGTATTGATGAAAATATTTTATTGTAGTAACCAGCTGTTCTAAAATCTAAAGAATTGTGTTGGCTATAATTCCATTTGTCTCTACTAGCTTCTGGATTATAAGAAATTACATAAATTTTTTCGTTAAAGGAAAATGCTGCAATAAAAGGATCACGCAAATCTTTAAAGCTATTGATATCAAATGCTTCTGTGTCTGAGATTATTTTTGCAGCTTCATTGTCGCGTAATTTAGAATAGCCGCTCTTGCTGTAATAGGCATCATTTGCAGGTTTGAAGGCTCTGTATTGCTTCATTCTCTTTACTACGTCTGGAATTTGTAAAATACTTTTACTAAAAAGACTAGGTGATTTTACTTTCAGTTTTTGATGGTAGTATAAAAATTCTGCTAGGGATTGATAGTTTTTTGTGTTTATGAAAAATTGGACTCCGTTCTTAAAAAAAGCTTCTGAGTCAAATCTTGAGTCTAGAAAGTTTTTTACTCCTAGTATATCGTCTGACGGTTCTTCATTTCGCATTGCATGAAGTAAAGAACGATACGAAGCGGCATGGTTTCCTCTCTCACCTCCCTGGACTCGTGCAAATAAAATTCCGGAAGAGCGCATCCATTCAGAGCTAAACACTGGATCCGAGCCACCGATAATTCCATAACTCTTTGTAAATTGAACAGTAGCCTTGCGATATTTTTTACTTAGAATAGAACAATATCCATTCATTAAAGTGGCTGCATATTCAACACGTTTCCAGCCTTTGCTTTGCGCAATATATAGAATATCCTCAGAAATCTTTTCGGCTACTTCTGGTTTATCGAACATCATGATCTGTGCAATTCGAAGTCGAATGAATAGACTATCTTCTGTAACTTTTCCATCCGGGTTTAAACTCTTTAATGCACGAACTGCATTTACTGCTGATTTTGATTTCCATAAAGATAATGAAATTAAATTTCTGGCACCGTTAATCGAAATGTAGTCATCATAAAAAGGATTTCGCATTGTTTTGCTCCAATCCTTTAAATTTAAATCGAGGTAGTAAGTTAAAGATTGTTTATAATCTTTTCGTAAGTAAGCAATTGCTCCTAGCTTTAAGTAGATATGATTTTTATTGGTTAGTGCAGGAGTTCTTTTTAAAATATAAGCAAGAGTTTCTTCAGCGGCTAGTAAGTCATCCGTTAGCATCTGATAATAGGAAAGTCTTTCGTGGTCCACTGGATCAAAAGAGCCACTTAGTTTTTGTAGGCTCACTAGCATTTTTTGAAAGCTTACAGCTTCTTGAGTGAATCCTAAATAAGCAAGTTTCGTTGGTAAATCAATAGATAAGTATGGCATGAAACTAATATGGCTTAGCTCTGCTTCTTCAAAAAAAGGAGCAATCAATCTATCAATATTTAGAAAATCACGATGAGGATAATCACTATTATCTACAACTTGTTCCATGTATGCCGAGAGTTTTATCAGTCTGCAGAAGGAATATAATGGTTTGTTTCTGCTGCAGTTTAGATTTTTAATTGCCTCTTTGGTTTCTGATGAGAGTGCAGTTTTTTTTATATTTGCTTTTAATACTTTTGCAATTGTAGATAGAAGCGATCCATCATCTTTGTGAATGAATTCGTCTAGCTTTGCGGTTGCATCCACAGTTTCTCCCTTTTCAATTTTCCATAGAACTAAAATTAAATTGGCTATAGAGTCGTAATTTGATTTATCATTTTTAAGTAAGCTCACCAGATTTGTTAAACCGTCTTTGTCTCCGCGGGTTATATAATATTCAGAGACAAATAAAGCATACTGATTGATTTGATCCGGTGTTAATTTTTGCGGGAGATAACGAATATTATCCCGTGTATCAAAGCTATTTATATCATTGATGTAAAGAATAGAGTGATTATTTCCAATTTCCCATCCTGTGTAAGGAGCGGAAAAAATGGATTTGCCTAAAAAAAGAAAAAGTAAGAGTGCTAGTTTTGCTTTCATAAAATTTTGCTCAAGGTAAGAAAAAGTATTTATTCGCTTATTTTTATTGTATTAAAATATTTCTGTTTAAATTTTTATTTCCGGGATTTTTCATTTGATTGCCTACTCTAAATTGATATCAATCTTTTCCGATTCATGGGCAGAGTCCGCACTTTTTTTAAATCGGAACGAAATCATATCCACAATGTGTTCTGTATAATATCTGTCATTCGTATAAGTTTTTGCAATCTCATATAGATGTTTTTCTTCTTCATGGGATAATTTTCTTTCCATTGAAATATTGAATAAAGTGAGAAATCCTAAGGCGGACAATGCCTTGTTTTCTGATTTTAAATATCCAAAGTATTCTTCTGATTTTATATTTTGAAAGCTAGGAATTAATGTAGATAGAAGTTCTATGGCACCATTTGGTGTATCTTCTTTTAAATTTTGAATATACCATTTAATAATTGCATAGGCCTTTTCATTTCCGATGTCTATTAAAACGTAAAATATTCCAACTACAAGGTTTGTCTTTTCATTCCAAATATTGCTATCTTTAATCAAATCGCCAACGATTGTTTTAAATAAAAACCATATCGCTTTTTCGTCTTCTAATGCTTTTTCTTTTAGTTCTTGTAATAGATTTTGAAAGTGAAAAGAACCATCTATTTCTGCTAACTGTTTTAGATATTCTTCTACTTTCTCGTTTATTGGGTCACTCATTCAGTCACAAACCTCATTCTTTTTCGCTACTCTTAAATAATTTACTCTCAGTGAAATGCAATTAAAAAAAACTTCAATGAAAATCGTCCATTCCCTTTGGAGGGAATTGATATTTCTTTCTGCTTGTCCAAAAAATATCATCAACGACTATGATATCCTCTTTTTGGTTGGTTTCCTTTTTTGTTGAATTGATTTGAAGTCCTGTCAATTTGTATTGGGTGGATTTTCCAATTACAAAATCTGATTGAAACACTAGGTTACCAATTGGAACTTTGAATGTTTTCCAGCCATCATAATTCAAAGAACCTACCCTTAGCTTATGCTTTTGGAATTTACCATCTAGGAAATATAGAAATAATTCTCCATTTGCATTGTTTGAATATATATTAAACTCAAATTCGATAACATAGTCTTCTAAAGTATAAGGATTTGCAAATTTTAGGTCAAAGGGTATTCCTGTTTGCCCTGATTCAATTCGGATGAGTAAACTTGTTTTAGATGGCAAATCTGGCGATGTAAGATTTTTACTTAGTCTTACTTGTGGTAGATAATGGGTATTTGCCGACATTTGAACCGAAAGATTGCTAAGTTTGAAATTTTCAAAGTCTTCCAGTAGAATCCTATCTTGATTATTTAATATTCTTATATCCTGCGCAGGGATTGAAAGCAGAAAGATTGGAAATATTATAAAGAAGCAAATTTTATACTTTAATAGAGCGAGCATAGGAGCCAAAATCAATGTTGATTTGTTCCTGATTTACTTCAACAGTAAATGTGTTTTTTCAAATCGAATATTCCCCGCATAGCTGTCAATCCTTGACATACATGCTTGTATTGTAATATATGGTAAATTAAACAGTTAAATTACATCTTACTAGGAGACTTTAGATGAAAAACATCATTAAACTCTTTCTCATGCTTAGCTTTACTATCGCATTGGTTGCACAGTCCGGTATTAAACCTCTTCCTAACGACGGAAAAATGGACAAAGCTGAGAAAGCTATTGAAACAATTCCTACGACTTCAGTTGACAAAATGAAAACTGAGTCTAAAACAACGACCACTACAACAACAACTACAACTTCCACAGTGCCTGCAGTAACTTCAACTCCAGCTCAACCCACTCAACCACCTGTAACAAGTTCAAGATCTATTGATCCAAATGTAGGAAATTCACCTGCACTTTATATCAATTCTAGAACTGCATTCGAATTAGTAACCGGAGATGATTTAAGTGGTGTTGATTACATCGAATACAAAATTAATGATGGAGAATATTCTCGTTATACAGTTCCTATTTCTTTAAGCAAAGAAGGTCCTGCTACTATCACTTATAAAGCGACAGATAAAGTTGGAAATAAAGAACTTGCAAAAGTTATTAACCTTATTGTAGACAATACTCCTCCATCGGTTTCTGTAAAATCTTCTGAGCCACTCTTTGTTAATGGTAACACAATGTATTCTTCTCCTAAGAATACTTACCAATTACTAGCTGAAGATAAATCTTCTGGCGTTAAACAAATCGTATACTCTGTAGATAACGAACCAAAACAAGACTATAAAAATGAACCACTTAAATTAGAAAAACCTGGTTTTCATGTTATAAATTTTTATGCAATTGATAATGCTGGTAACGTAAGCCAAGAAAATAGCTACATTGTAAATATTGATGGAATTAAACCAACTGTTGATATTAAAGAATCTATTCCTTATATCGTTATCAACAACAAAGTCTATGCAAAGAAAGAAACTGTTTTCACAATTACAGCTGCTGATGGACAAAGTGGAATTAAGCAAGTATTAGTTAAAACTGATGGTGCTCCTGATTTTGTTCCTTATGTTGAGCCACTTACCTTCGGAACTTCTGGCGAACATATCATTGAAGCTAAAGCTATTGACAATGTTGGAAATGAAAGTGATGTTAAGAAAGTCATTTTCTCTAATGATATCAAAGCTCCAAGCACAGTTATCAAAGCTGTTTCTAATTAATTTAGAAAACTAATTTCATTCAAATCTCTAGAGATTGTGTTAAATCAAAGTTTAACACAATCTCTCTTCTTAAAATCCTTCCTTCTTCAAAAAAAATCTAAAATATCCGCACTTAAATAACAAATTCTGAACTATTATAAGTATGATTCGAAAGATTATCTTACTTGTATTAGATTTTATACTTCCTCTATCCTGTTCCTTCTGTGGTCGACATGATTATTATTCCTCAAAGTTATCCATTTGTAAAAAATGCATACGCGAGAATGCAAAAGTCTTTGCAGCAGAATCGGATTTTCAATTTTGCAATATATGTAAATCTGAGCTAACAGGCGATTCTTGTAAATATTGCGAATCTAGAAATGTATTCTTCAGAGAATTAAGTTTTATTCGTCTTAGAGGTGATTTTGAAAAAGAGGTTATCCAAAAAATCAAATTTGGGAATGCTCCTTATTTAAGTAATTTATTTCGTTTGGGTTTAAGAAAAATAATGGGGACATTTAAAGGTAAAAATTATAGAGCAATTGTAATAATTCCTTCCAATAAAACAACAATTCGTAGACGACCCAACTCAGTTTGTAAACCAATTCTAGAATTCTTAACAAAACATTTACGAATAAGCAGCATTAGCCCTTTACTGAAAAAATCTAAAGAGCTACAATCAGGAAAAAGTTTTAGGGATAGATTTTTACATGCTCAATCTGCATTCATTATCCAAAAGAAATTTCAGAATAAATTGAGCGGAAACTACTTGTTAGTGGATGATGTCTTTACAACCGGCGCAACGATAAATGAAATCGCCAAGCTACTCGTTATGAATGGTGCAAATGCAGTAGACGTTTTGGTTTTAGTAAAAGGGAAAATTTAAATTTTAGGATTTTCTTTTTTTTTAAATGGAAGGCTTATTCTAAGAATTTAAAATCATCTTTTACTTCTGGTTTGGTCATTTTCTGATTGAATTTATTATCTCCACCGGTTAACCAGATATTACCCTTTAATCCGCCTGTTTTTTTAAATTGGTATTGAAGGTAAAAGTTTGTTATCTTTTTCCAGAAGTCTTTTTGCTCTTGACCTGCTTCTTTTAAATTACATTCATCCGGGATTGTTTCAATGGTTCCATAAGTTGTTGAAACCTTTTTAGGATTTGTAAAGGATACTACCTGGTATTCGCAAAAGTCATTTGGATTAGATAAATAAGGAATAACTTTTAATCTGTATTTATTAAGATCGGGATCTTTATGAACAGAAAAGTAGCCTCGTTTATTTCCATTAGTTCTTGCTGAGTTAGGAAGTTTAAAATAGCTGTGCATAACTTCATTTGGTTGAAATTCGGCGTGAATTTTTTCGGGCTGCTTTGCATTATTATCCGAATTATTCGCAGTAATAATTTTGGATTCCTTTTTCGGCTGTGATGCTATGACTTCTGTTGTTCCATCTTTACTTATAAAGATATTTACCTCTGCGCTGACCCATTGCTCCTGTGGTAATTTCTTTGTAATCTTTTTTAGCCAGGCAGAATTATTTTGGCTCATTCCACGGTATACGGGCTTTACCCAATACTTTGCTTTGTGTAATTTTTTAATTCTATTTCTAGAAGCTATCGCTATGATTGTGTCTCTTCCAAGAGTATCTCCAGCGAGAAATTCATAATCTTTAGAATCATCTGGAATTTTAATTTCTTCATTGAAGATCATATTGTCTTGTTCGTCTTCATTTGGATAGAGTAGGTTTAAATTTCCATCGCTTTGCAATGTTAGTAAATATAAATAGGCTGCTTGCTTTAATTTAACATTAATTTTAATAGATTGTCCCGGTTTATAATTTCTATAATTAGTCTCTAAGGAAATTCCCATATCATTAGAAGAGGGGGAGTTAGAAAAAAAAAGTAAAAGGGGAATTAATATAAGAAACCGTTTCATCCCATGACAATTTTACAGATTTTTATTTTGTCAACAAAGATAGTAGGAAAAAACGATGACAATTGGAATAGGTTCTAGAGATTGTAAAGGAAAGATGAGTGAAGAAAAAATCCCACGAGATAATTTTGAAATATTCAGAATTTCACTAATTCATATAACAATCATAAGCTTTTGTTATGTTCTACTTACAATCTTCTCCCAATTTACAATGGCGACTGTAGCTCTTCAAAATAGATTACCCGAAGACATTGTCGAAATGAGCGATGAGAAGAGGGCTGAAATTCAATTAAAAACAGTAAAAGAATTTGAAGAACTCCTAAAAAAGAATCCTCAAAAAATAAATGATGAATACATTGAAGCTGTTACGAAAACATCTCCCAGTCTACTCTTTGTTCAAAATTTATTATGGCTAGTTTGTTTTGTTTTACCGGCTTTTTTAGTATTAAACAAGATTGTAAAAGTAAGTTTTAATACACTAAATGATGAGCTAAGTTTTGTTCAAATTAATCGCGGTGTAATTGCAGGATGTATAGTCTTTGTTTTACTTCTAATACTTTCCATGCTATTTTCAGTTTTTAATTTTAAGCCAAAGGTAAATGAATTCCAGGCAAAACTTTTTACTAATCTAAAAGGAAATTATTATCTTTTAGCTTGGTCAGTTTATACAATTGGTTTGATTACTGGAATCTTAGAAGAGTTTTTATTTCGTGGATTATTTTTAGCGCACTTTGTAAGCAAAGGATTTGCGAGAGAGGGATTGTTTATCACTTCTTTCATATTTGGTATGATGCATTTTTCTTTTGATGCTTCTCCTATTATTCCTGTTATATTAACTTTTGTTGGAGTTCTTTTTGGCTCTATTTATTTACAGTCTAAGAATATCTGGGTAGCCGTTGGGGCACATGCAACTTATAATTCCCTTGGTTTAATTACTGCTTATTTTATTGGAGATAAAATTCTTTGATGAAGACAATTCTATTTAAAGCGCATACTTTTGCTTATTTGCTAATTCTTTTTTTTGTTACGCAATTATCAGCGTCGGAATCTTTTGAAAGTCCCGCAACAGTTGAAGACACCAATTTAAAAATTGTAAAACTATTAAATAAAATAACAGATGATTCAATTGTTTCTATGGAAACGACCGGCGGATTTAATTATCGATACAGAAGTGGTTTGTTAAGTCCGTTTCGATTTAATGTATACGTTGGTAAATTAAGTAAAAAGTCAGAAGACTCAATCGTGAGAATTGAGGCTACCAAAAACGGAGAAGCAAAGTTATTAAAGACAATCATTGAGGTAGAGTTAAATAAAAATTCCGCTGATTATAAATTTGAACAGGCTCTAAATCCAAAGTATCACGTTGTATCACAAACTTTGAACTTAGTTACGCCGGCTGCTAGCGTATTGTATAACTCCTACAACTCTCCTTTTTATACCACATCGGATACTGTAATCAAAATGGGAACCTATGCCATGATTGATATGGTAATCCTAGCCATAGCGGCTTTTTATATTAATAATACAAAGACTGGAAATAAAAATATTTACGGGGATTTGTTAAATAAGCCCGGCCCTAGCAAATATATGTTTGCCTCTCCTCATGGTGAGGTAGTTTTAGCTGCGCTTTTACTGCCTAGAATTTATCGAAGTGTCGAAGCCTTTCATGATACTGCTGCCCAAAACCGAATCGCTGAGCTTTCGTATACTTATAGATTTTGATATAAACTTATTTAATATGCATATTATTTAAAATTCTATCCATTTCATCCATATTGTTGTAGCTAATAATAATTTTCCCCTTTCCTATTTTGGAATTGTGGGCAATTTTTACTTTTGCTGATAGCTTGTTACGAATTTTAGTTTCGACATTTGTAATAGATGGGTCGGAGTTATCTCGCTTTGTGCTAAGAGTAGTTTTTGTTTCCCAGAGACCTGCAACATATTCTTCTACTTCTCTAACAGTGAGATTTTTTTCTACAATTTGTAATGCGTAAGTTTCTAGTTTGCGTTTGTCTCCAATAGAGAGGAGTGGTCTTGCATGACCCTCTGAAAGCTTCCCTGTTTTTATAAGTTCCTTCACGGAATCAGGAAGTTGGAGTAAGCGAATCATATTAGAAACTGTGGATCGATTTTTTCCCACGCGAGCGGCAACTTCTGTTATCTTCATCGATAATTTTTCAGTGAGTTGTTGGTAAGCCATCGCTTCTTCAATTGGATTTAAATCTTCTCTCTGGATATTCTCAATAATCGATACTTCGAGTGTTTCTTTTTCGGAATAGTTTCTTACTATAGCTGGAATTTTGTGAAACCCGGCTTCTTTACAAGCGCGGTATCTTCTTTCACCGGATACTAGCTCGTAACCGTCAGAAGTTCGATTTACTACAATTGGTTGAATGAGTCCATGTTGTTTTATTGTCTCTGACAATTCTGTGATTGATTCGGCTGAAAATGTTTTTCTGGGTTGGTTGGGATTTAGCTTAATTTCAGAGAGTTTAATTTCTTTAAGTGGTGAATTACCAGTATTATCCGCTGCTTCTGTATTTCTTGAGCCAGATACGCCGATTAGATTTCCGAGACCTTTGCCTAGAACTTTAGGTTTCATTTTTTCTCCTACGCGTTTTGCGCGATAACTTCTTCTGCTAAGCCACGGTAGCTTTGGGCACCGATTCCATCCGGGTCGTAAAGGTTAATTGGTTTCCCGAACGATGGCGCTTCCCCTAATTTAATATTTCTAGGAATCATTGTCTTATAAACTTTATCCTTGAAATATTCTCTTACATCACTTGCAACCTGGTTTGCTAAATTGGTTCTCTTGTCATACATGGTGAGAACTACACCTTCTAATTCTAGCGAGGTGTTAAGGTTTTCTTGCACCAAGGAGATAATCTTCATTAGCTGCGTTAAACCTTCTAATGCAAAATATTCAGTTTGCAAAGTAATCATCACGCTATCGGAAGCACAGAGTGCATTCACCGTTAGAACTCCAAGAGATGGTGGGCAATCAATGATTATAAAATCAAACCTTGGGCGAATCGAAGTTAATGCTTCTTTAAGTCTAAATTCTTTTCTATCTTCAGACATTAAATCGATTTCGGCTCCACTTAAATTGATATTAGATGGAATCATAGAAAGATTTTCAATTCCTGTTTTTTGGATTGCTTCCGTCGCTGAAACTTCTCCAATTAAAACTTCATAAGAAGTATTTTCCATTTGGTTGATGTCAATGCCCAAACCGGAGCCTGCATTTCCCTGTGGATCAATATCAACTAGTAAAACTTTTTTTCCTCTACTGGCGAGAAAAGAACTGAGGTTGATTGATGTAGTTGTCTTTCCAACTCCTCCTTTCTGATTGCTAATAGAAATTATTTTTCCCATGATGTCCTCTTAATCTCTTTACTTATTGC
>Ga0209174_10000715_pt1 | contig 24553 bp, 22 predicted proteins | sample JI91814BDNA_FD_187505 | JGI IMG/M metagenome (GOLD analysis project Ga0209174, IMG submission 187505) | Wastewater effluent complex algal communities from Wisconsin, to seasonally profile nutrient transformation and Carbon sequestration -... | ecosystem: Engineered > WWTP > Effluent > Algae...
ATTTTAAAAATTGTTTTTTTATCGCCAGAACGAATTTCAATAAAATATATACCTGCAGGCCCAGGTATGGTGAGTTGCAAGTAATTGATATCATTATGTTTTGTTTTTAATATTTGTTGCCCCCATAAATTGGTTATTGTTATAGTCGGGTTATTATTACTTTCACCTAAGTCGATATACAATTCACCTTTTGTGGGGTTTGGATAAACTACTATAGTATTAGAAAAATTTGTTTCTAAAACACTTACCTCATCAGCTGATGAATAAATTCGCGTATGGCCAGCATGATATCCTGAATTTGAATTATAACGAGCACCAATAGCAATGGTATTTGCGTTAGGCATGCTTACTGAGCAGCCGGACTCATCACCAATCAATTCACCGTCAATACTACTTAAGAGCGTCCATGCGCTGCCATCCCACTTATAGATGCGCGCTTGGCCGGCATCTAAACCGCTTCCATCTGCACGATGAGCGCCAATTGCTATGGTATTGGCATCAGGCATACTAATTGAATAACCAAATTCGTCATTTGCAGCTTCTCCATCAATATCTATTCCTTTTTGTGTCCATGTAACGCCATCCCAGGTGTAAACGCGAACATGACCGGCATTTAAGGCATTTCCGTCATTTCCCCAAGCTCCTATGGCAACTGTATTTGCATCAGGCATATTTACTGCTGAACCGGAATAATCGTCTGCCGCCTCGCCATCAATATCAGCACCTTTTTGCACCCAATTTAAGCCGTCCCAAAAATAAATGCGCACATGTCCGGCATGATAAGTTCCTCCGTCATTGCGATGCGCTCCAATTGCAACTGTGTTGGCGTCAGGCATACTTACAGCGTGGCCTGAAAGATCCTCTGCCACCTCACCATCAATATCGCCTCCTTTTTGTACCCATGCAACCTCATTCCAAACATAAATTCTTACATGTCCTGCATCATTTCCGTTACCACCGTTTTGATAAGCACCAATTGCCACCGTATTTGCATCGGGCATGCTTACCGACCAACCGGAGCGGTCATCAGCTGCTTCTCCATCAATGTCTGCACCTTTTTGTATCCAGGCACTCCCATTCCAATTGTAAATTCTTACATGACCGGAATTAATTTCACTTCCGTCATTTAAATAAGCACCAATTGCAATCGTATTATTGTCCGGCATATCCAACGACCATCCTAAACGGTCTTGATCCGCCTCTCCATCAATGTCTTCTCCCTTTTGCAACCATTCGCTGCCGTTCCACGAATAAATTCTAACATGTCCAGCATTTAAACTACTTCCATCATTTAGATAAGCGCCTATTGCAATCATATTACCATCAGGCATACACATCGAAGTGCCCGATTCATCCTCAGCTGCTTCCCCATCAATATCTAATCCCATTTGTAAAAAACTTTGTGCTGCAATTGGCATTATCAAAGCGAATAGCATAAATATTAAGGTTAGTATTTTATTCATTCTATCAAGTTTTAACTGTTTTCTTATATCATTTGAAAAAAACAATTTACAAATTTAATGAGGCGAAATTTGCTTGATATACCGCAATAGGGTGATATAAATAATTTCGATTTTTATAAAAAAGACAGGATTTATTTGTCTCGTCATGATATAGCTTTTCACAGCTAAATCAGGACGAGACATATGCCGGAAATTCCTGAAAAAAATGTTCCGGACATATCACCTTTGTGAAGTGATATTATTTTTGGTTTGCAGAATACATATAAAAATCAATTTATATAAACTTGCTTGGAAATTACCTCATCACCCTGCTGAATTCTAACTATATAATTACCTTTTGGAGTTTCCCCTAATTGTATTGTTGTATTATTGTTTTTTATCTCCCCTGAGTAAACAACTTGTCCTGTTAAATTTAAAATTAACACCTGAGTGTCTGTATTTAAATTTACATTCGCTATGTATACAGTTTTGTTAAAGCTATAAATGTGTAAATCTTTAAATATGTTTGCGGAAGTTTCTAAAACTAGGTTCAAGCTGTCCAAATTAATTACATGTTCTTTTACAAACGTGGTATCACCAATTGTATCCCCGGTTAATATTTGGCCATTAACTCGATTCTCATAAGCATAGTCTTTAATAACCAAAGTTCTTCCTTCATCTTTTACATCACATCGTATCCATCCATAATGGCCATGCTCAAATTCGTCCTTGAAGTTAATTCCTAAGTAGTGGTCTAACATTTCTGGATACCAGTTTCCTTGAGTATCGGTGACTGTTCCAAATCCAAAATACAGAAATAATCTTGTCGCCATACCTTGAAACCAATAAACCTGAAACTCCAAAGATTCATTAATTGGAACTCCTTCATTTAGTGCAAAAGGGTAAAAATAGAAATAACTATATAAAGTAGAACTCGAAGACCCCGCAACTTTATTCCCCGGAAACGGATTAACCATTATTCTTTGAAAATGGACATCCCCATAAGGATAGTCATACCAAGTAAAATCAGTATTCATAAAACCAAAATCCAGAATGCCATCATCATTCAGATCCAATGCAGTGAACTCTCCACCATTGTCTAATGTAATATCTGGCTCAATATCCACATAAACGGCATCTGCATTTGCAATGCTATGCGTTAACAAATAGCTCGTTGCAAACGCAGAATACCACTGTATTTGTTTTTTAAATTTCATTAAATTAATTTGCTTTAATTAATTTTTTAATCACTTGCTCATTCCTTCGTGGCAGGGTTCCTCTCAAAGTCCGAGCTGGGTGATTGCCACCCCTAAAAATAAACAAATCCGATTAAATGGTCTGCTCCCCGGCAAAATAAAATTTGGCAGAAGAATGCATATACTATTTTGCAATATTTCAATGTGCGAACTTTAGCCACAAAGTCTCGAAGTAGCTCTAAGTTACGCTAAGATGATGCCTGTAAAAAATAATCATGTTCGAATTAGAGTAAATAACAATTCATACCTATTTGCAGAAGCCCGCAACTAATTCCTTCGCGGACCTTGGAGGCCTTTGGTTCTTTGTGGCTAATTTGGGAAAGTAAATTTTTAGATGTGATGTGTTTTTTTGCCGGGAAGACGGGGAGAAAGGAAGGTACGGGAAGGTAAATTCTTTTTCAATCGCAAGGTTTTGCCGTATTTGTTTATTTTTAGGGGTTGCAAGCACCAAGCAGGAGTGTATCAGGTATCTGTGTATAATTTTGATTCAGCATACGTGGGAAAACTAATAAAATTTTAAAAGAATGGTTAGGGCTAAATGGTTTTGTTTCTTGGCAATATTTTTAATCGTTTATTCGTGCAATTATAATCATTTACAAGAACCCGATGATTGTATTTACGAAACAATTGATTCATGTGATTTACCTGATATCACAATCGGGCCATTTGGTTATACTAAATATGAATATGACAGCATAATGTATTATGCACCTTGTTTTAATCCTAACAACAGCAATGAGTTTGTATATATTGAGGAAAGGCCAGAGCTATCACAATCTGATCTATACATCTACAATATAGTTACAGAAGAAAGAAAATTTCTTGCAGATCAAGTGGATTATTCACCTAAGTGGAGCAAAAATGATTGGATAGTATTTAATCGAGGTTCCACATTGTGGAAAATTAAAAGTTCAGGTGATTCGTTGATGATACTGATTCCTGAAGGTGAATATCATGCTGTAGAAGTCAATCCTTTTGGAGAAAAAATAATTTGTAGAGGATATGATGACTATTATGATTTAATTTTATGTGATTTTAATGGTAATATTATCGACTATTTAAATGATAGCTACTTTGGTGAAGGATCTTGGTCGAAAGATGGCAATAAAATTGCGACAAGAAAATTGGATGGTGGATTTTATCAAGGTTCATCGTTCGGTTACTACGACTCTACATTAACAAATTTTATAGATATAATATTAAACAATTCTACCGATCCGGAAAATTTTATTTTAGATACAGAATGGTATCCGGATTCTAAACGTATTTTATGGTATGCAAGTGGTAGCTATAGCATAACAAACATTATTTCAGGTGAAACAACAGTGTTTTCGAAATATTGCGAAAGAAATTATAATTTCTTTCCTTCTTTTTCACCAAATGAAAATAAAATACTTTGGGAAAAGACCGAAAGAGAAGTATTAAATACCTGTGATGGTTATCATGTAAAAACCTCCATTGTTATAACTGACGAAAATGGTGAAAATGAAGAAATAATTTTAAATTAATCCAAACTCGTGTTTTCTAGGATATAATACAGTGAATTCTTTGGATGGAACTGGAGTTTATCTATTATTTTAATTTCCCCTTAAATATTTTCAAAAAAAAGAAAAACGGAAAAAAGAAAAAGAAAGTAGCTCTATCAATCTGCGAACAAAAAGCCTAAAATTCCTTTACTTTGCACTACCATTATGAACAAAGCTGAACTCATACTACAAATCCGAAATAAAAAAAGCTACCTCTGTGTAGGTTTGGATACTGATTTAGATAAAATTCCGGCGCATTTGCTGGATACGGAAGATCCAATTTTTGAGTTTAATAAACAGATTATTGATGCTACGCGCGATTATTGTGTGGCTTATAAACCCAACGTGGCGTTTTATGAGGCTTATGGGGCTAAGGGTTGGACGAGTCTGGAAAAAACGGTAGCGTATATCGGCAAAACACATTTTACCATTGCAGATGCCAAACGTGGTGATATTGGTAATACCTCGTCGCGTTATGCGGAGGCTTTTTTCAAAAACATGCCATTCGATTCCATAACCGTTGCGCCTTATATGGGTGAGGACAGCGTTACACCTTTTTTACAATTTGAAGGCAAATGGGTGATATTGTTGGCACTAACATCTAATAAAGGCAGTCAGGACTTCCAGCTGATGCAGGAAAATGATGAGCAATTATTTGAACGGGTGATAAAAAAAGCGAACACCTGGGGGAATACAGAAAATTTAATGTTTGTTGTTGGCGCAACACATCCCGATTATTTTACACGAATACGCAAAATTGCACCTGATAATTTTTTACTGGTTCCAGGCGTTGGTGCTCAGGGCGGGGACTTAGCCGCGGTTACACGGAACGGAATAAATAAAGATTGTGGATTATTAATTAATTCTACACGCGATATTATTTATGCAAGCAAGGGAACGGACTTTGCTGAAGCAGCTTCAAAAAAAGCACAGGCTGTGCAAAAAGAAATGGAAAATCTTTTGTTGGAAAATAAATTTTTATAACTTGCATTACATTATCGCAAGATAATTAAAAATTTATTGTTTTACCCTTAAAAATTTGTTTTATGAACGAAGCATTTCTCCAGTTTATCTGGAAGATGAAGTTGTTTACCACTACCGGTATTTACACAACTGAAGGTGAGCCTGTCACCATTATTCACAACGGCGAACACAATACACATAGTGGTCCGGATTTTACCAATGCACGTATAAAAATTGGCGACACCACTTGGGCAGGTAATGTGGAATTGCATATTCGCTCCTCGGAGTGGAATGAGCACAAACACAGCAGCGACAGGGCTTACGACAATGTGATATTACACGTTGTGTATGTGCACGATGATAAAAAAAGTTTAATGCCCACATTGGAATTAAACAATTTAATTGACAATGATTTAATTCAGCATTATAAATTTATGATGCAAACTGCGGCATGGATTCCTTGTGAAAAAAGTATTCATCAAGTGGAGGAAATTGTGGTCAAGCAACAACTTAACCGCTTATTATCGGAAAGGTTGGAACAAAAAGCATTACACGTTGAAAATAGATTATTAGTTAATAATAACGATTGGGAAGCAACTTGTTATCAATTAATTGCACGCAGTTTTGGCACCAATATTAATGCGGACCCTTTTGAAGGTGTGGCGAGAAGTTTGCCATATAAAACGATTTTAAAACATTTAAATCAGCCCAAACAAATAGAAGCATTATTGTTTGGTCAGGCCGGTTTTTTAGAAGGTTCATTTCGTGAAATATATCCACATCAATTACAAGCTGAATATAAATTTCTGAAAACGAAATATCAGTTACAAGGCATTCGACCTTTGGAATGGAAGTTTTTGCGTATGCGGCCCGCCAATTTTCCTACAATTAGAATGAGTCAGCTGGCTGCATTTTTGGCAACACATGACAGGATATTTTCACATATTATTCATGCGCCTGACAGCAATACCATCAAACAATTATTTCGTGCGGAAGCCAGTCCCTACTGGAAAGAACATTATCATTTTAAAAAAGCAGCCGCTGTAAAATCGGCAACATTAGGCAAGGACACAATTAATTTAATTCTGATAAATACTATTGCTCCTCTCCTGTTTTTGTATGGCAAAAAAATGGGTTATGAACAATTTTGTATAAAAGCTGTTGACTTGCTCGAACATTTAGAACCGGAAAACAATACCATAACCAGACAATGGGCAAACTTAGGTTTAACCGCAAAACATGCAGGAGATAGTCAGGCGCTGCTGGAATTAAAAAAACAATATTGCAGCAATAAACGCTGTTTGGAATGTAGTGTGGGTTACCGAATTTTGAAAACTGGGAAAAAATGATAAATTTGTAAAAACAACCAACAATGCTATACAGAATTAAACACCTTATTGAGACCGGCGCCTTTGGTGCTTGTGCCTGGATGGGAGAAAAAATGGGCATTGCTTCAAGTCGTGTGCGCTTATTTTTTGTTTATGCTTCATTTCTCGCATTGGGCTCACCTGTAATCATTTATATGATTATTGCGTTTTGGGTTAACCTCAAAAATTATTTGCGCGATAAAATAGACCCGGTTAGAGATTTATAATAGGTAAGCCTACCTAATTATTTGTTAATCAGAATTTTATAGAAAATTTTGTTTTGGGAGGTAAGAAGTGCCCAGGACAAGATTCGAACTTGCACACCCTTGCGGGCGCTAGCCCCTCAAGCTAGTGTGTCTACCAATTCCACCACCTGGGCAAGGCGGGTGCAAAGGTAATACGAATTGTGGATACGTGCAAGGGAACGCGGATGACGCGGATGAATTGGGTTTGTATGTTGTTTGGCGGATGGACGCGGATTACTTTGGAGGTGGAATGGAATGAATAGCGCTGTAGTGGGATGGGGGAGAAAAGGAACACGGATTTAACGGATTAAACGGGTTGGGACGGATTTTTTTTGGGGCAGTGTTTAAAAAAAGGAACCTGCCTGACGGCAGACAGGCGCGGATGACGCGGATGTATTGGGTTTGTATGTTGTTTGGCGGATGGACACGAATTACTTTGGAGGTGGATGGAATGAATTGCGCTGTAGTGGGATGTGGTAAAAAAGGAACACGGATTTAACGGATTGAACTGGTTAAGACGGACAAAATACAGTTGGCTTAATTAGCTACGCTAATTAAGAAAAAAATCCGCGAAAATCCGTGTCATCTGCGCCCCGCCCCGCGGGGTCCGCGTTCCCTTGTGTTTCATTTGAATCGGGGATGGTATTGGATGAGTGTGGCGCGCAGGAATTCGCGGTCGATGTGGGTGTAGATTTCGGTGGTGGTGATGGATTCGTGGCCGAGCATTTCCTGGACGGCCCGGAGGTCGGCACCGCCTTCGATGAGATGGGTGGCGAAAGAGTGGCGGAAGGTATGCGGGGAGATGGATTTTTTGATGCCGGCTTTTTCAGCGAGTTGTTTGATGAGCATGAAGATATAAACCCTGGAAAGCGCTCTGCCATTGCGGTTCAGGAATAAATGGTCTTCAAAACCCCGCTGCACACCGATGTGACTGCGAACGGTTTGTTTATAGATATTGATGTAATTTATCGCACTATCCCCTATTGGCACCAAACGCTCTTTGTTGCCTTTGCCTTTTACTTTCACAAAACCATCATCCATAAACATATCACTAATGCGGAGACCGGTCAGCTCACTTACCCGCAGTCCGCAACTGTATAAAGTCTCAAAAATGGCTTTATTGCGCTGCCCTTCCGGTGTACTGAGGTCAATAGCGGCTATAATGCTGCTAATTTCGTCATAAGAAAGGGTATCAGGCAATTTTCTGCGTAATTTGGGCAAGTCCAGCAGCTGACTCGGATCGTTGTCTATAAGGTCCTCCATGAGCAAAAACTTGTAAAACGCCCTTACACCGCTGATAATTCTGGCTTGGGACCTGTCGTTCATGTTTATTTCGTGGAGGTGAATGAGAAAACCTTCCAGGTGTTCGCGATTAACATTTTCGGGACTGGTATTCGGGTAGTTTTTTTCCAGGAAACTATCCAGCTTGCCAATATCGCGCAGGTAAGCTTCTACAGAATTACCGGAAAGCGACTTTTCGAGTTGGAGATAGTTTTTAAATTCTTTGATGGATGCGGACCAGTTCACGGTGAAAAGATAGATGCATTTTAATCAACGCTTTTAAGTATTATGCTATTACCAATTGTGAATAATCGTAAATTTGTCCACTAATGAAAATCATCATCATCAACGGACCTAATCTCAATTTATTAGGATTGCGCGAACCGGAAATTTACGGAAGCGAAACTTTTGAAAACTATTTTCAAAAATTACAATTGCGTTTCCCTAATGTTGAATTGGCCTATTTCCAAAGTAATGTAGAAGGTATTTTAATTGATAAATTACATGAGGTGGGGTTTAGTTATGATGGTATTATTATCAACGCCGGTGGCTATTCACATACTTCTATCGCTATTGCTGATGCAATTAGTTCGATTAAAACACCTGTTGTTGAAGTGCATATTTCAAATACTTTCGCCCGCGAAGCTTTTCGACATAATGATGTATTAACTGCAAAATGTAAGGGTTTAATTGTTGGTTTGGGTTTGGATGGTTACGCGCTCGCGATCAATTATTTTTTACAGGTTTGAAGTGCGTTAGGCATTTAAACCAATTTCACGCGGAAAAAAGGAAAAAGTCGGAGACGACAACCTGCTGTTTCCGCCTCAGCGGACGCTTCGCGAATTAGCACATCAGCATATTAATTAATTTCACGCAAAGTCGCAAAAGATTAAGGTTTGTATGTTGTGTTATTTGAGGTGCGCTAAGCTTTTAAACCAATTTCACGCAGAGAAAAAAGAAAAAATACGGCGATGATATATGGGTTAATTAGCACATTAACACATAAACACATCAGCACATCTAAATTTCTCTGTGCGCTCAGTGGGCTGTTCTCTTTGTATTTCCTCTGTGGTTTCGGCTGTTTAAAAAAATAAATGCAAGTAATTTGGTATTTAACTCAATCACTCATGATGTTCCACTTTTTGCGCATTTTTTTACACCGGTCGGGAGACCGGGGTGGCGTCTGGAGTCAAAGACTCCACGACAACGTTGTCTGCGACAACTTGGGTTAATTAGCACATTAGCACATAAACACATCAGCACATCTAAATTCCTCATCACTCATTCGGTAAATCGTTGAAGCGGCTGCGTTTGCGGATGAAAAACTGCCATACAATGCTGCCTGAAAAATAACCTGATTTGCGAACACGTGTGATGTCAATTCGGTTGCGATGATAATTTTTCCAATTATCGTATCGCTTTTTTAATTGGAGTGGTAATGAAATTACAAAATGCCAATCTGCTCTGAAAATTGCAAATGCTTCTTTCCATTTGCCTTGCAACAAGGCTTTGAAAAATGCTATATTTTCCATCAACAAACGCACAGGCAATTTCCAGATTAATTCCTGTGTTTCATAATTTTTAAAAATCATGAATAAATTATTGCGGAAATTTAGATACGTTTTATAAGGATTTTCTTTAGGTAAAGAACCACCACCAACATGGTAAGCTACTGCCTCCGGAACGTAAAATATTTTATATCCTGCGCGTTTAAATCGCCAGCATAAATCAATTTCTTCCATGTGCGCAAAAAAGTCAGGGTCAAATCCTTTAAATCTTTTATATAACTCCGCGCGGACAAACATCGCAGCACCACTTGCCCAAAAAATTTCACCTGCGGTATTAAACTGGCCATTATCTAATTCTGCCACATCAAAAATTCTTCCCTTACAAAACGGATAGCCCAGCTTATCGATATACCCACCTGCAGCACCGGCATATTCAAATTGTTGTTTGTTGTGATAGGCAAGTAATTTCGGTTGAGCCGCAGCAATATTGACATCTGCTTCCATTTTTTCAACCAATGGTTCAATCATACCGGGTTGTACTTCTACATCCTGATTGAGCAATAAATAATAATCGGCAATTACTTCTTTTAAGGCAACATTATATCCCTTAGCAAAACCTTCATTTTTTTGAATACGAATAATTTTTACAGCAGGATAATTTGTCTTCAAAAAATCTAAAGTCCCATCTGTTGAAGCATTATCAGCCACATAAATATCCAGCGGCTGGTAGGTCAACTTTACTACAGATGGCAGAAATTGCTCTAAGTATTGCTGACCGTTCCACGAAAGAATAACCACTGCAACCAGTGGCTTTTGTAGAATATCTTCCTGATGCATGAACGCATAAAGATATACTAAAATTCATACATGTCGATTGCCCTGTAGCCGCCGATTTTATCTTCCACTTCGGTGTTGTCAAAATCCAGCATTTCTGAAGGCGATGCCACGTTTTCATATAGTTTTACCTTCCAGCGCTCGTCGTGTAATTCCCCACGGGCATTGGAATGCATCAAGATATAGTCGTTTGAAACCATAGAAGGCTCGTAAAAAGCAAAACCGATATTGGTCTGTCTATCCGGCAAAGTGGTATAATACCATATTTCGTACGGATACGCTCCAGGTTCGTTAACACTGGACACAATATCATAAGGTTGACCGTATTGTAAATACACTCTTCCACGGTCGGTTTTGTATCCGGCACGCGATGGTGTTCCGAAACTTTTATTTACTTCTTTCACACGCTCCAGATATTGCAACCACTTTTTATACGGGTCATTCGGATCGCGTTCCACCCAGAAATTGTATAAAAATTTCTTTTTCATATCGGGTTCTACCCTAGCACTCAAGGACTCTATTAAATTACGATCCGATTCTGTTGCTACCGGTTTAATGATATCTAAAAAATAATTGAGTTGCTCTTCACTATACGCATCGGTAAAGGTGCCTGAGGTATTAATCATTTTGATATTTTCCCAGCTGTTAATGGCTCCGGTATTTGCTCGTTGAATAAATACTTTTTTTTGCGCTATTAATTCATTTTTTTTGTTGCGCACTTCTATTACCAAATTATAATTGCCTCCGGGTAAATCGGTAATATCCATTTCTTTCACAAACGAAAAAACAGGTTGTTTATCAGCTTTGGTGTATTGATAAAACTCCTGATTAAACTCATCGGTAGAAGCATTTCGAATGGCGTAGGTAATCATAAATTGGTCGTCCTGCATATACTTATCGGCATTATACACTTCGCCATAAAAGATAATATTATTACGTGTTGAAGGGAAAAAATTAATTGGATATGGCTGCAGTTCTACGCCATTTTTAGTAAATGTGTTTTCCTGAGATGTCATTTTATAACTATCAGCAAACTGCACATCTGAAATTTGAACATTTTCCTTCAAAAACGAGCTGAAAACTTCTGTATAATTAAATGAATTGAGTGAATCATTAATATCAGTAATAATTACTTCTACAACTGCCGAAACATTGGGTACAAATAAACGTTTTTGGTCTAAAATACTAAAGTCGATTTTAGTAGTATCGTAAACTAATGGTGTATTCAATCGATATTTATCAAAATTCAATATTTTATCACCTTGTGTGATGGTAATTTGTACATCAACACCGGCTGTATAACCGCGTGGTTTTGTCGGGACATATTTAATGGCATTGGCACCTGCTACCAGATAAACTTCAAAGTAAGCACCTTCAACAGGATGTAAAAACATACAAGCTCTTGCAGTAGTATTTGTTTCTAAGGATTGCCCCCGAACTACGCAAATGGTAAGTAAAAATGTTAAAGTCGCAAGTAGATTTTTTTTCATAGAACGAAAATTATGTTAAAATTACATTTTATTTTAATTGAGTTGTAAAATATCTATCATATTAATGTCAGAAAACACATCCAAAATATTGCTCACCGAGGCTCATTACCTGCCCCCGACAGCCTGGATGAAACTGATCAAAGACTATCCTGTTATTTGTTTTGACACATCTGCACATTTTATAAAGGCCAGCTATCGCAACCGCTGCCATATTTTAAGCGCCAACGGTATATTGCCATTAAGTGTGCCACTTGTTCATGGTCGCGAACAACGCAATACCCTTGGAAATGTTAAAATCAGTTATGAAATGGCCTGGCAAAAAAATCACTGGATGACCCTCACGAGTGCTTATCGTCGGTCTGCTTATTTCGAATATTTTGAAGATATGGTTGCTCCGCTTTATCATACACACTATGATACTTTAATGGAATTTAATTTGGCAGCATTAACAGTTGTATTTAAAATATTAGGATTAAAACCGGAAATCCGTTTTACCAATGATTACATCGAACCCAATACGGCAGGATATGCTGACTTTAGGAATATGATTACACCAAAAGGTAACACAGCGCTCAATTATACCTTCCAACCTTATAATCAGGTTTTTTCGGACCGCTTCCCTTTTATGGAAAATTTGAGTATTATTGATATGATTTTTAATAAAGGTAAATTTGACCTTTCAGAAATATAAATACTAATGAAAAAAATTATTGTCGTTTTTCTTCTCCTCAATGGTTTGTTGCTCCATGCACAACAACCGGCATTTATTACTGATAGTCTGGACAGCTATATTCAACGGGAAATGAAACGCTGGCAAATTCCGGGTTTGGCTATTGCCATAGTTAAAGGTGATAAGGTTGTTGCAACAAAAGGATATGGTGTTACCGATTTGGATACCAAACAAGCTGTGGATGCCAATACATTATTTATGATTGCCAGCAATTCAAAAGCATTCACAGGAACTTCACTGGCTTTAATGGAAAAAAACGGACAATTGAATTTAAATGATAAGGTGATTGATTATCTACCTTATTTTGCTATGCACGATCCGGCAATAACCAAAATGGTTACTGTTGAAGATGTATTATCACATCGTTTAGGTTTGGAAACATTTCAAGGCGATTTTGTAACATGGGATAGTGATTTGGGTAGAAAAAAATTAATTGAAAACTTTAAAAATAATATTCCTGTTTATGACTTCCGCGATACTTACGGATATTGTAATATGGGTTTTTTAGTTGCCGGAGAAGTAATTCACGCAGTAACCGATACCACCTGGGATGATTATGTGCAATACCATTTTTTCAACCCTTTGCAAATGGAACGCAGCAGCACAACTCAAGCGGCATTATTAAAAGATAACAATAAATGTTCTCCTTATACTTATTTTGATGGTCGTATACAAAAAATTGATTACGACAATGTAGATAATATTGGACCTGCTGCGAGTATTAATTCCAGTGTAAATGATTTATCACATTGGTTGTTGATGCAAGTAGGCAACGGCAATTACAAAGGCAAACAAATTATACCTGCTGATGTTATTCAAAACACCCGCACACCAAGGTCTATTGCCGGTTCAGGCAGTTCGAGATTATATAAATCGCAACATTTTAATTTATACGGATTAGGTTGGTTTATAAAAGATTTAGATGGAAAAAAAACCTTATCACACAGCGGCGGTGCTAACGGATTTGTAACCAATACTGTCATAATTCCGGAAGCACAATTAGGGGTAGTTGTGTTAACTAATACCGATGCCAATGGATTATACGAGGCATTGTGCTATCAAATAATTGAATCCTATTTGAATTTACCTTACCGCAACTTATCGGAAATATATTATGGTTTTTATGCCCCTGGTTTTGAAGAAACAAAACAACAAATGCAAAATTGGGAGAAAATAACCGGTAAAAATCCTTCGCCTGCTTTGGACTTATCAGCATATACCGGAACTTATCAAAACCCGGTTTATGGTAATATCACCATTACTAAAGCCGACAAAGGATTGAATATTTCTTTTGAGCATCACAGCCATTTAAAGGGTGTTTTAAAACCTGCAGGCGACAATCTTTTTATTTGTTATTATGACCCAATAAGCTGGGGAGTTAAAGAAATTCCTTTTGTTGTTGAAGATGGCAAAGTTAAAAGTGTAACTATTACTATCAACGATTTTATCGATTTCTTACCGTATGAATTTACAAAGTTATAGGTATGGATGAGGTTTACGCAGCAGTAATTGTTCCCACAAATGAAATTGTGGAAACCATAAAAATTTTCAAGCAGGGATTGGAGTCCGTAGTTGGCAAATTCCCTGCTGCGAATGCTGACCCTGCTATTATTTTATTTGCTGCAATGGCTGATGAAACACGTGCTGCTTTGTTAGAAAAAAAATTGGTGACGATTTGTAGAAATCAACTCCCATTTACCGTGCAGCTCGACAACTTTGGTGAGTTTTATAATAATAAAACAGTTTTTGTAGATATAGATGAATCATCAAAACAAACAATAACTGCATTTCGAAAAAAATTATCTGCTGAAATTAAATTAAGCAAGTACGATGAATTAGTGGATTTTAATGTTGGCAAAACACCACATATCACTATTGCACGTGGTTTGGTTGAAGACCAATATAAAGTGGCCAGAAAATATTTTACCGGTCGCAATTACACCGCTGCTTTTGAATGTAATTGTTTGGTCTGGAAAAAACTCATTAAAACTTCCACATCTGCCTATTATTCGCCAATCCGGACTTTTGAATTTGCCAATAAAAATTTGAGCTTATTTTAATTTCCTATGCTTATCATAGGTTGAAACAATTAGCGAATTATTTAGCCGCAATCGCCACTGCAATGCGCATGCCATCCATAGCTGCGCTTACAATACCACCTGCGTATCCGGCACCTTCTCCACAAGGATATAAACCCTGAATTTGAATATGCTCAAATGTTTCCGCATTTCGGGGAATTTTAACCGGTGATGATGTTCTGGATTCAGGTGCAACCAAAACTGCTTCGTTGGTGAAATAACCAGGTTTACTTTTTTTAATTTGTAATAAAGCTTCGCGAATATGTTCAGCGACAAATGCAGGTAATACTTCTTTTAATGCGATTGGAACAATTCCGGGTTGATAGGAACAATCAGGCAATACATTAGAAACTACATTCGATGTAAAATCTACCAAACGCTGAGCAGGTGCTTGTTGTTTTCCTCCGGCAGCGGCAAAACATAATTGTTCAGTCTGCTGCTGAAATGCCATAGCAGCCAGCGGTCCCATTTTTTTGAATGTTTGTGTATCCTCCAATGTTATACTCACCACAAATCCGGAGTTAGCAAAAGGGTTATTACGTTTGCTTGGGCTCCAGCCATTGGTAACCACTTCACCCGGAGCAGTAGCACATGGCGCAATTATGCCACCGGGGCACATACAAAATGAATATACGCCTCTCCCCTGCACTTGTTGCACCAGGCTATAGGATGAAGGAGGTAAAAGTGGACCACGCACTTCCCAGTGATATTGCATTTTATCTATCACTTGTTGTGGATGTTCAATACGCACACCTAAAGCAAATGGTTTTGCTTCAATCAGGATATTATTGCGATGTAATAATTCAAAAATATCACGAGCAGAATGTCCTGTTGCTAAAATTATTTTATCACAATCAAATGTAGTTGTGCCATTTAATTCAACACCGGTAATTTTATTAAAAGCAGTAAAAAAATTAGTCACCTTATGATTAAAATGCACTTCCCCACCTGCTTCAATAATAGTGGTGCGTATTTTTTCAATAATTTTTGGCAATTTATTTGTCCCGATATGCGGATGAGCCTCAATTAATATTTCAGGACTTGCTCCGAAGCGAACAAACAATTCCAATACTTTACGAATATTACCACGTTTATCGGAACGGGTATATAATTTTCCGTCGCTGTAAGTGCCTGCTCCTCCTTCTCCAAAACAATAATTACTTTCTCCGTTAACTATACCTTGTTTATTGATAGCAGCTAAGTCGAAACGGCGCTCCCGCACGTCTTTCCCACGCTCAAAAATGATGGGTTTTAAACCCTGTTCCAATAGCTCTAAAGCTGCAAATAATCCTGCAGGACCTGCGCCAATTATAACAACAGGTTTAGCATTTTTCACATTTGGATATTGCGGAATATCCCAATGTTGAACAGGAATTTTTTCTGTGCTGTATTTCACCCGCAAATTTATTTTCACCTGTTTCGAGCGGGCGTCGATTGAACGTTTAATAATTTCACAAAAAATTGTATCAGGCAAACCAACTTGTTTTGCAACCACTTTTTTTACTGCGGACATATCAGCAGCAATTTCAGGAGTTACAATTAAGTCGATTATTTTTTCCATGGTGTTGATTATGCTGTAGTGTCGGATTGAATTATCCCTGTAATTTGTTCCAATAATTTTACAAATCGCTCAATTTCCAATTCGGTATTAAAACTATGTAAACAAATGCGCAATCGCTCTTTCCCTTCGGGCACTGTGGGCGATAATACCGGCCTGACATCATAGCCTGCGTTTTGTATATATTTTGCAGCTAATTTCACCGAATCGTTTCCGGGAATAATAATACTAAATATTGCAGAGCCACTCGGCAACATTTGAATATGTTTAAATCGGGAAATCAGGAATGTAAAATGTTGGATATTTTTGTTTAATGTAGCTATCGACTCGTGTTGACCGGCCAATAAAGTATATGCTTTTTTCACCGCTAAAACCTGCAAATAATTAGGTGCAGTGGTATAAATAAATGGTTTACAAAAATTTATTAGATATTGCCTCAAAACCTCATCGCCCATTACAACTGCGCCATTATTGCCTATTGCTTTTCCAAAGGTATGTACGCGAGCGAAAATATCATTTTGCAATGCTAAATGTTGCGCTAAACCTTGCCCCTTGTTTCCAATTACACCGGTGGCATGCGCTTCATCTAAAATAATAGCTGCATTAAATGATTTGGCGATTGCGACAATTTCTTTTAGCGGACAGCAATCTCCATCCATGGAATAAACCGATTCAATTACAATAAATTTTTCGCCTTTTGCTTTCTGTAATTTATTTGTCAGCGCTGCCGTATCGTTATGGGCAAATGAGAATGCAGTAGCAGCTGATAGTCGAATGCCTTCACGCAATGAAGCGTGACAAAGTTCATCATAAATGATTGTATCGTGTCGAGATACTACCGAAGCAATTAATCCGGCATTAGCTTCAAACCCACTGTTAAAAAACAATGCAGCGGGTGCTTGATGAAAACTAGCTATTTCGTTTTCTACTTTTTCAATCAATGAATAATTGCCTTTCAATAATCGCGAACCGGTAGAACCAATTTTTCTCAACTTGGGCAATTCCTGCAATAAATAATCACGTATTTCGGCATTTTGGGCAAAACCCAGGTAGTCGTTAGAACAGAAGTCTACCAGATTATTCGTGACAGTTAATTCGCGCAGTGCATTTTCATGCCGGCGTTTTAAAATTGCATTATTCAACCGCTCTTGTATCGACATATTTTTTTACGGTTAATTGCTGCGAATAAATAAACAACTAAATTGGAATAAAAAATGAGACAAACATCGTTGCAACGGGTTTACACCAATACTTCTTTATAAGCCTCACGTGGTTTTAATCCCAATAATTCGAACATCGCTTTATCTTCGTTAACATCAGGGTTTGGAGTGGTTAATAATTTTTCACCTGCAAAAATGGAATTGGCTCCGGCCATAAAACACAAAGCCTGCTCTTCCACACTCATTTCATTTCTTCCTGCACTTAAACGAACCATTGCTCCCGGCATAATTATTCTTGCCGTTGCAATCATTCTTATCATCTCCCAAACGCTCACACGTGTATTATTTTCTAAAGGTGTTCCTTTTACAGGCACTAATGCATTTACAGGAACTGATTCAGGGTGTTTTTTCATCGTAGCCAACGTATGTAACATAGCAACTCTGTCCGCCTGCGATTCGCCTAATCCGATTATTCCACCGCTACAAACTGAAATATCAGCATTGGACACATTTTCAATCGTTTTTAAGCGATCACCATAGTTACGCGTAGAAATAATTTCTTCATAATATTCCTCGCCGGTATCTAAATTGTGGTTGTAAGCATACAAACCGGCATCTTTTAACTTTTTAGCCTGGTCTTCGGTTAGCATACCTAAGGTACAACATACTTCCAACCCAATATTTGAAACCCCTTTCACCATTTCGAGCACATTGTCGAAATCCTCATTATCCTTAATATTTCTCCAGGCAGCACCCATACAAAAACGAGTAGACCCATTTTCTTTGGCTATTAACGCCTTGGTGAGTACTTCATCATATCCTAACAAATTGTGGCGTTCCACTTCTGTATGGTAGCGGGAAGCCTGAGGGCAATAAGCACAATCCTCAGGGCAACCACCGGTTTTTACCGATAACAAGGTACAAACCTGAACCTCACCTGTAGCCTGAAACTTGCGATGTACAACACTTGCGCGATACATCAATTCCATTATTGGCAGGTTAAAAATTGCTGCTACTTCCTCTTTTGTCCAGTCGTTGCGTATCTCTCCCATTAACATATTTTTTGGGCAAAATTCGTAATTTTGGAGCAAACTTTTACAATATGGCATTTATGCACCGATTTGACTATAAACAAGTACTTGGTTTACTGATTATAGTATTGTTAAGCAGCGCTGCTATCAACCGCAAAAACAAAGCGGCAAGTAATGCTCCCTCTGAAGATGTAAAAAAAATGGATGCCATGCTCCTTTCTGATTTAAAGCAGCAGGAAATTACAATTGATGAGCATACTCAATGTTTAATGGAATGCGCATCCATTAAAGAAACTGAACTCCGTGCATTATTTGATATTGATAATGTAAATTACAGTAAATGCGATGCAGGAAACTGCCACTTAACTTCATACACCATTGAAGGCAAACTGGACAATGGCAAAGCTGTTAGTTTTAAATTAGATTCTGGTGAAGAGGGCAATCAACTACGAGCTTTAAATATTACCGAAGCGGACTGCAATTGCAGTTAATTTAATGCAAATACTATCACTAAAAGTGATTGGATGATGAGCATACCATCTATCAATCCAAAATATAAATAATTATCTGCTTTTTTACGGGAGAGGTAAATACTCCAACTACTTAACAACATGGCTATACACAAGGGCAGACTAAAATCTTGTGCGGAAGTAGTGAGCTGTTGCATCACAACATATAATAGGGTGCTCAACAGCAGGGACAAAAACGATAAATTATAACTTTTTTGAATACCTATAATGGCAGGAATTGTTTTCACCTGGTGTTGCGCATCTATTGTCAAATCTTTAATATCGAAAGGAAGTGTAATGCCAAAAATAAATAAGTAATGGGCAAAAAATAATAGTATGACATCACCTGAAACAATAGGGAGTTCGCTATTTGTAGCAGGTAAAAAACTGCCAATAAATGCCCACACAAATGCAATCATAAAAATTTTAGTCACCCCAATATCTCGTAGTCGAAAATGTTTTTTACCAAAACGAATTGGAATTCCATACAACAAAGAAATTATTCCCGGGAAAAACAATAATACTTGTATTGATCTCGGCAACATTAAATAGGTAACAACTGTAATTAAAAATGTAATTACAGTAAGTACTTGCATTAGGAATAAATTGCGTGTAAAAAAGTCCCATCGTTTTTCAGGTGCATATTCCTTAATACGCGAAACAGCTGCAACTCGAATAAGTAAATAAACAAACATAGTGGCGGCTCCACTTAGTAGTAACAACACATCCAATTTGGGTGTTTGATGTAAAAGGTAATAACCCTCGTAGGTAAACAATGCAGCGCCAATACCAATATACAAATTACTGAATAACAGCCAGTTAATGATATGATGTAGTATAGGCTTCAGGATTTTATAGTATTTTCACACAAAATTAATTAAAAGGTGCAGGTAATTTTACAAAAAGGCAAAGGGCGCCGTGTTGAAAATGGTCACCCTTGGGTATACGGCAATGAAATTGATAAAATTGAAGGCAATCCCCAAACGGGAGATATTGTTGAAGTGTATAATTTCAGAAATGAATTTATTGGCAAGGGGTACATCAATCAACTTTCCCAAATTACTGTGCGTTTGCTTACCCGTGATAAATCAGAAAACATTGATAAATCCTTTTTTCGGGAGCGATTAATAACTTGTAAAGCCTACCGAACAACTTTAAACTATATTGAAAATTATCGATTAGTTTTTGGAGAAGCAGATTTTTTACCTGCATTGGTTATTGATAAATTTAATGATGTGTATGTCATACAAACATTAAGTGCGGGAATGGATCGTTGGAAAAAAATCATTACTGAAATTTTGATGGAAGATTTTGGTGCGTCTGGCGTATATGAACGCAACGATGTTCCTGTCCGTAAATTGGAAGGATTGGAAGAAATAAAAGGATTTTTATCTCCCGTAACTGCAACACAATTTGTCATCAACGAAAAAGGCGTTAATTTTTTTCTAGATATAGAAAATGGTCAGAAAACAGGATTTTTCCTCGACCAAAAAGAAAACCGGATGGCTATTCAACAAATAGTAAAGGACAAAACGGTATTAGATTGTTTTACCTATACCGGTTCTTTTGCATTATTTGCAGCTTATTATGGAGCCAAACATGTAACAGCATTAGATATTTCAGCAGATGCTATAGCATTGGCTAATAAAAATATCGGATTAAACGATTTTACTAATATTACTACTATTTGTGAAAATGCTTTTGATGTTTTACCTGTTTGGGCAAAAGAAGGAAAACAATTTGATGTGGTAATTCTGGACCCGCCTGCATTTACAAAAAACAGAAAAGGGATTGAAAATGCGGTTAAAGGATATAAAGAAATTAATCTCCGAGGAATAAAACTCGTAAAACCCGGTGGATTTTTAGTCACTTACAGTTGTTCTCATTTTATGGATGTGAATTTATTTTATGACACCATCGCATCAGCAGCCACAGATGCCAAACGCACAGTTCGTGAAGTGCAATTTTTAACACAATCGAAAGACCATCCAATTGTGTGGGGCGTTGAGGAAACGAACTATTTAAAAGGACTGGTGTTACAGATATTATAACTGTGCTACAGTATTCGCTTTAACAATATTGAATTGTAACCTAAATTTATCATTATGAAAAAATTATTACTACTAATTGCCCTTTCAGGCATAATTCAAATTGCGCAGGCTCAAACTAAATCATGCTGCTCAGCTCCCGAACAATTTGCTTCTTTGTCGAGCGATATAACTTTTGTGAATAAACACGAAAATCCGGTTCCTTTCACCTATATCAGCGAAATGGGTGTTGCTGTAACTGTTATGTGTAATGATGGCACAACGGCCAATGGTTATGCGCTAAAAGCTACCAATCCTTCCAATAAATTTTTGTTTGTGTTTCATGAATGGTGGGGATTAAATGATTATATCAAACAAACAAGTGAGCAATTATTTAAGGACTTAAACAGTGAAGTAAATATTATTGCAATTGATTTATACGACGGTAAAGTTGCGGCTGTACGCGATAGTGCAAAAGCTTATATGAGTGCATTATCTCCCGAAAGAGCCAATGTGATTATTGATGGATTTCTTACGCATGTTGGTGATAGTGCTCAAATTGCAACTATCGGCTGGTGTATGGGTGGTGGATATTCCATGCAGGCTAGTTTACAATTGCAACAACAAGCATTAGGATGTGTGATGTATTATGGCATGCCTGAATCAAATACGGAGCGATTAAAAACTTTACAAGCTGATGTATTAATGATTTGGCCTAATCAGGATAAATGGATTAATAAAGAAGTTGTGGATACATTCAAAGCGAATATGGTTTCTCTCGATAAAAAATTGTTTGTAGAAGAATATAATGCCGATCATGCATTTGCTAATCCAAGTAATCCCAAATTTGATAATGAAGCAGCTACCAACGCGAATAATAAAGCACTCATATTTTTAAAATCCAAATTCGGTATTAACTAAGTGATATTATTTCTATTAAAAACTTAACTCTCCGCCCCTCCGCGTGAAACAAATCATACATGTAATTCATGAAATGTTTCTCGCAAAGGCGCTAAGTTGTTTGAATTATTTACTTGTTTTAATTTCAATAAATAAACCAATTCAAGCACGCAAAGGTAGAACTGGTTTGCCAGCTTTGCGCGCTTGTAAACAAACCATATCTCTCATCATATAATCACTTCCCCTTGCGCCTTAGCGAGAACCGCTCCGCGCTCTCAAAAACGATCCACATCACACATCCTATAATCAAGCTCTCCGCCCCTCCGCGTGAAACAAATCATACATGTAATTCACGAAATGTTTCTCGCAAAGGCGCTAAGTTGTTTGAATTATTTACTTGTTTTAATTTCAATAAATAAACCAATTCAAGCACGCAAAGGTAGAACTGGTTTACCAGCTTTGGGCGCTTAAAAACAAACCATATCTCTCATCATATAATCACTTCCCCTTGCGCCTTAGCGAGAACCGCTCCGCGCTCTCAAAAACAAACCACATCACACATCATATAATCAAGCCCTCCGCCCCTCCGCGTGAAACAAAACTGTACTATAATTTACTTAACCAGTGGCTGATTCCAACCTAACACCCCACCTTGCAATGTATAAATAGTATTAAATCCTGAAGAAGACATTAAATCCGCCGCACGACCACTTCTTGCCCCACTTCTGCAATACACTAAATATATTTTCGACTTATCCATTTTTTCCATTTGCTGAGCAAAATCAGGCGCATTAAAATTAATATTCAATGCATTTGGCATATGACCTTCCGCATATTCATCAGGTGTTCTCACATCAATTAATACCGTATTTTCAGTTCCAATTTTAGATGCAAAAACTTCAGGTTTTACATCCTCATTTACTATTGATGATTGAATTGTAGTTGGATTTACTTCGCGATGTTCTTCATTTGTTTGTGCCGAACAGCTTGACGATGTAAATACCATCAATCCCAATAAAGCACCTATCAATGTACTCATATATTTATTTTGGCTCAAGGGACAAATCCCGAATGCACATCCAAAAACTTTCCAATATAAGAAGCCTGCAAGCCCGCCGCCAATAATTACCAGTAATATTGTCATAATAGTTCTGTTTTAAATATGTTTATTTATTTCCTGCGTTAACATAGACAAAGGCACAACACCTGACTGTCGCCAGACAGGTTTACCTTGTTTAAATAAAATCATGGTTGGTACGCCTTGAATTTGATACTGTGCCGCTACCGAAGGATTTTTGTCAACATCCACCTTTATCACACGCACTTTCTCCGCATAATTTCCGGCAAATTGTTTCAGAATTGGCGCAAGGGTTTTGCAAGGCCCACACCATTCAGCAAAAAAGTCGATAAGAACAGGTTGCTCCGACTGAATAATATCCGTAAAACTGCTTCTTTGTGCCATACCTTTTATAACACACAAAATTCGTTATTCGTTCTATCCAAAATTGTGACTTTTGTCACGACAGCTTTTTAAAAATGACAAATATTTCGTTGCCAAGTCGTTTTTCGTGAGAGTTGTAGCAACCTGCCATGGTGTGCACAAAAAATTTATCTTTAAATAAGGCCAAATATTCTTCCTGAGTGCCACCAAACGGAGGGCCCGGTTTTTCGAAATGTGATTTAAACATTACCCCTGCAATTTTACCTTCGGGTTTCAGCAAGGTAAACATGTGTTCAACATATTGCTTGCGCAATTGCGGGTCGAGCGCACAAAAAAATGTTTGTTCAACAACGATATCATATTGCCCTTCGTGTTTAAAAAAGTCCGCATGAATTACACTGCAACATTTGCGTCCTTCTTCGCCCAAAACTTTGTTTAAACGTTCAACCGGACCTTCGGCTATGTCGATAACGGTAACATTGGTAAACCCTTGTTGCACCAGATATTCCGCTTCGTACGAATTGCCGCAACCCGGAATAAGTATGGCAACATCTTTATTGGTTAACTGGTCGAAATATGCTTTCAAGGGAGGTGAAACTTCACCCATATCCCATCCGGTATCATGAAGTTTATATCTTTCTTCCCAATAATCTGCAGATAAAAAATCGCTCATTATTTTATTTTTTCAATTGCATTTCTATGCAACTTGATTACACCATTTTGTTCCATCTTTTTTAGCAAACGAGAAATTACTTCTCTGGTAGAATTCAAATCACTTGCAATTTGTTGATGCGTAATTTGCAACATCGTAGTATTAAATTCTCCAAACTGACCATCCAAATAATTGAGCAACCTTTCGTCCATATTTTTAAATGCAATTTGATCAATCACATTCAATAAATCTTCAAAACGGGAGCGGTAAGTTTGCACCACAAAATAATACCAGGTTTTATAGTCGCGCATTAAAATATCCATCAATTCGAGGGGTATTAAAATGGCAACAGTATCTTCCACCGCAACACCGGTAACTTCACTGGCTTTGTTTCTGGCTGCACAAATCATGGATAAAGCACAACCTTCACCACCTTCCAGGTAATACATAAAGTATTCACCACCATCATCACCTTCGCGATATAATTTGATTAAACCGTCCACAACCAAAATGGTAGTTTTAAAATAACCACCGGCATGCATGATCACTTCATCG
>Ga0209174_10000717_pt1 | contig 24529 bp, 22 predicted proteins | sample JI91814BDNA_FD_187505 | JGI IMG/M metagenome (GOLD analysis project Ga0209174, IMG submission 187505) | Wastewater effluent complex algal communities from Wisconsin, to seasonally profile nutrient transformation and Carbon sequestration -... | ecosystem: Engineered > WWTP > Effluent > Algae...
CCGTCAAGCGCATCGGCTACGACGATTCCGACATCGGTTTCGACTACAAGAGCTGCGCGGTGCTGACCGCGATCAACCGCCAGTCGTCCGACATCGCCCAGGGCGTGAATGAAGGCGAAGGCATCGATCTCGACCAGGGCGCCGGCGACCAGGGCTTGATGTTCGGCTACGCGTGCAACGAAACGCCGAGCCTGATGCCCTTCCCGATTTACTACGCCCACCGCATCATGCAGCGCCAGGCCGAAGTGCGTAAGGATGGCCGCCTGCCATGGCTGCGCCCGGACGCCAAGAGCCAGCTCACCGTGAAATACGTGGACGGCAAGCCGGTTGCCATCGATACCGTGGTCGTGTCCACCCAGCATGATCCGGACATCTCCCACACCGCTCTTTCCGAAGCGGTCATCGAGGACGTCATCAAGCCGGTGCTGCCCAAGGACATGCTGACCGCCAACACGCGCTTTCTGATCAACCCGACCGGCCGTTTCGTCATCGGCGGCCCGGCCGGCGATTGCGGTCTGACCGGCCGCAAGATCATCGTCGATACCTACGGCGGCGCGGCTCACCACGGTGGTGGCGCTTTCTCGGGCAAGGATCCGTCCAAGGTCGACCGTTCCGCGGCCTACGCCGGCCGCTACGTGGCGAAGAACATCGTTGCTGCAGGCCTTGCCGACAGATGTGAAGTGCAGGTGGCCTACGCCATCGGCGTTGCCCGTCCGGTGAGCCTGATGGTCGAGACTTTCGGAACCGGCAAGGTGTCTGACGAGAAGATCGTCGAACTGGTGAAGCAGCACTTCGACCTGCGTCCGAAGGCCATCATCACCAGCCTCGACCTGCTGCGCCCGATCTACTCCCGCACCGCGGCTTACGGTCACTTTGGCCGTGACGAAGTCGGCTTCACCTGGGAGAACACCGACAAGGCCGCCGCACTGCGGGCCGACGCCGGGCTGTGATTCCGGCGGCACGCTAGCGCCGCCAGCAGCATCTCAGTAATAAGGGCGACCCGCGGGTCGCCCTTATTACGATCAGGCGGCTTACTTGCTGCGCAGCGGGCTGTATTCCACCGGCACCCAGGCGTAGCCCTTGCCGTCGGCGCGGACGTGGCCGAGGCCGGGGAAGGGCAGGTGCATGCCCGAAACCAGCAGTTTTTCCTTGGCGGCCCAGGCGAAGAGCTTCTTGCGGGTGGCCACGGCCTGTTTCTTGTCGCTGTCGAATTCGATGGCAACCTGCGGGCGGGCGAACTGCACCGCATGGGAATGTACCGCGTCGCCCAGGATCAGCAGGCGTTCGCCCTTCGATTCGATGAGGTAGGCGGCGTGGCCCGGGGTGTGGCCGATGGCCGGGACGGCCTTGATGCCTGGAGCGAGTTCGGCGGCGCCGCTGAAGGTCTTCCACTTGCCGGCGGCCTGGTAGGGGGCGGCGCTGCTGCGGGCGATCTGGAAGAAGGGCTGGAAATCCTTGGGCGCCTTGGCGGCGTTGGCTTCGGAGAGCCAGAAGTCGCTTTCGGTCTGGTCCACGCGCACTTCGGCATTCGGGAAGAGCGGCTTGCCGTCGGCGTCGAGGAGTCCGGCCACGTGGTCGGCGTGGAGGTGGGTCAGTAGCACGAGGTCCACCTGTTCCGGCGTGTAGCCGGCGGCGCGGATTTGCTCGCCGACGAAGCCGAGGGTCGGGCCGAAGGCCTTGGCGGCGCCGGTGTCGACGAGAACGAGTTTGCCGCCGACGTTGATGAGGTAGGTGTTCACCGCGGTCTGGACCTTCTCGCCGGCAATGAAGCTGCTGGCCAGCAGGCGCTGGACTTCGGCCTTGCTGGCGCCCAGCAGCAGGTTTGCGGCGAGGTCCACGTAGCCGTCGTAAAGGGCGGTGATTTCGAGATCGCCGACGGTGGCGCGGTAGTAGCCGGGGGCCTGGGTTTTGACGGCCGGCGCTTCGGCGAAGGCGGGTGAAACCGGAAGGAAGCTGGCGCCAATGGCCACGGCCAGGGCGGTGATGCTGCGACGGATCATGGGTGTCACTCCTGTTTGGGAAGGACAGGAGGATACGACAAACTGTCGGTGCGGGGCGGTCAGCGCCGGGCGTGCACGGCCAGCCAGACGGTGTCGGGGCCGGTGGATGCGACCCGGTGGCGCTGGCCGGCCGGGATCAGCAGCCAGTCACCGGGGGCGAGGGCCTGGTTCGGCGCATTGTCGAATTCGAGTTCGGCGCAGCCCTGGACCAGCATCACCCATTCGTCGTCGGCCTGATCAAACCAGAAGCCGGGCGGGCTGGCGTGACGGTGCGACACGATGCGCTCGATGCGTAGCCGTGGATTGGAAAACAGGGTTTCGAAGTGTTCTTCTTCCGTGGGCGGTGGAAGATCGGCGAGGAGGTTCTTGCAGGGCATGGTGCTGCTCCCGGTGAGGATTGGAGCAGCATGCCGCTGATTGCCGCGGAAGGAAAAAGGCTGCGCCGGGATGAATCTCTGTTGGGTATTGGGGGTTTTTTTGGGTACCCCGGCGCGCTTGAAGAGGCTTGGTCTGAGCCCCCTTCAGGAGAGGGGGCTTTGAACACCCGCGGATGCTACGGGAGCACCCGTGGGTGGGCTAATTGTTTAAAACGATGCTCTGAATAGGCTGGGTCTATCGATCCGTGGTGCTTTACGGCAGCACCTTGTCGATGACCAGTTTGAGGCCCGTGGCGCCCGGCTTGACGGGGCTGATGTCGCCGCTGAGATCGCCCGGCTTGGCGATGGCATCGCCGGATTTGGAGACCCGTGCCTCGATGCGCAGCTCGGCGGCGGAGGAGAGCTTGAAGTCCGGGCTCATTGCCATGCTGTCGTCGAGCTTGAAATCCATCGGCAGGTCGGCAACCCGTGCGCGGAGCACGGCCAGCGGCATGCGCGGCCCCTGGGCGGCGCGGGCGAAGATGTAAACCAGGTCGTCGGGGCTGGCCTTGGCCTTGAGGGCCGGGGCGAGGTCGACCCGGCCGCCGACCGCGGTGGCGCCGTTGGCCGGGGCCGCTGCCCGCGGTTTTTCGGGCGTCGGTGCCGGCGCTTCGAAGGGGCCGGACGTGGGCTTGGCGCCGCTGTTCATCAGGCTGCGCGCCCTGTCGATGCCGGCGCTGAGGTTCTGGGCGTCCTGGGAGTCGGGCGGAACCATGGCGAGGAGGCGTTCCCAGTGGCGGACGGCGTCGGCGTAATTCTGGCGGAAAAAGGCGTTGGTGCCGGCCAGCACCAGGGCTTGGGGGTTGTCGGGTTGTTCCTTGAGTACCCGCTGGAGGAGTTCCAGGCCTTTGCCGTCGATCTTGCCCTTGTTGAGCTCGGCCGAGAGTTCGGCGACGTCGAGCATCAGTTCGGGTTCGCTTTCGATGACGGGGCCAGCCCGGTCGAAGGCGCGGGCGGCTTCGTCGAAGCGGCCCATGGCCTTGTAGCTGCGGCCGAGCATGACCCAGCCTTCGGGATTGTTGGGGTTCTGCTCGAGCCTGGCGGCGAGGGTTGCGACCATTTTTTCGACCTCGGCAGCCGTCGGGGCGGCGTTTTGCTGGACGGCCGGATCGAGGGCTGCCGGAGTGCCGAGCACGAAGTACAGGGCGACGGCGGCGACGGGCAGGATTGCCGTGAGCACAAGGGCCGTGCGCGGCAGTCGGCGGGGGGCGGTGGTGGGCGCATCGTCGGCCACGTCTTCGAGGACGCGGCGCTCGAGTTCGTCGCGGGCGATGGCGTGGTCGGCTTCGGTGAGTGCGCCGTTGGCGAGGTCGCGGTCGATGTCGACCATCTGGTCACGGTAGATGGCGGTGTTGATGGCCTTGCGCGAGGCGTGGCCGGCCTGGCGGCGGCGTAGCAGCGGCCAGCACAGCACCGCGAGGACGAGGAGGGTGAGCAGCCCGGCGGCTATCCAGAAGGCGGTCATGCGGCGTCTTTCGGACGGGTGGGGGAGGTGCCGTCATCGGCGAGGAGGGCCTTGGCAGAGGCTTTGTCTGCGGCGGAAAGTGCCGTCGGGGCAAGCAGGCCGGCGCGGCGGCGCAGGTAAAGGATCAGGCCGATCACGCTGCCGGCCAGCAGCACGAAGGGGCCGAACCATAGCAGCCAGGTGGTCGGTTTGACCGGCGGCCGGTAAAGCACGAAATCGCCGTAGCGGGCGACAAGGTATTCCTTGATCTCGGTGTCGGTCTTGCCCTGGCTGATCAGCTTGCGGACTTCCTCGCGCAGGTCGTTGGCGAGTTCGGCGCGGGATGCGGCGAGGCTTTCGTTCTGGCAGACGAGGCAGCGCAGTTCTTCGGAGATGACTATCAGGCGTGCTTCGATGGCCGGATCTGCGGCCATCGGGGTGGCCTCGCCCGCATGGGCGAGGGGCGCGAGGGCGAGCAGCAGGGTTGCCGCGGCGGTGGCGAGCTTCATTTCAGGATTCCTCGGCGAGCTTCTTGGCCAGCGGGAGGATTTTCTGCTGGAGTGCTTCGGGGGTGATCGGGCCGATCTGCTTGAAGCGGATGACGCCTTTCTTGTCGATCAGGTAGGTTTCCGGCACGCCGTACACGCCGTAGTCGATGCCGACCCGGCCATCCATGTCGAGCACCGACAGGGTGTAAGGGTTGCCGTGGCGGGTGAGCCAGGCATCGGCGCGCTGGCGGGTGAGGCTGGCTTCTGCGCCGGCTGCGAGTTTTTTCACGTCGGTTTCGCCGTCGCCGCGCACTTCCTTGTAGTTGAGGCCGACGATGGGGACGCCGCCCTGCTTGGCGAAGGCCACCAGCAGCGGGTGCTCTGCACGGCACGAGACGCACCACGACGCCCACACGTTGAGCAGCCAGACCTGGCCGCGCATGTCGGCCGGGGAGAAGGTTTTTCCGGCGGCGCCGAGCTGTTCGAGACGGAATTCGGGCGCGGGCTTGCCGACCAGCGGCGAGGGCACCTCATGGGGGTCACGGTTGAGGCCGATGGCGAGGAAGACCACCAGCACCAGGAAGATGCCGAGGGGAATCAGAAAGCGTTTCAAGATGCGGCTCCGGTGCTGGCCAGGCGGCTTGCGCTGGCGGCTTTCGATTTGAGGCGGTAGCGCCGATCGCTGGCTGCCAGCAGGCCGCCGAGCGCCATGAAGACCGCGCCGGCCCAGATCCAGCTGACAAAAGGTTTGTAATACACGCGCACGCTCCAGGCCTTGTCGCCGCCTTCCAGCGGGTCGCCGAGGGAAACGTAGATGTCGCGGGTCAGGCCGGGGTCGATGAAGGCTTCGGTCATCGGCATGGCCGACGAGAGATATTTGCGCTTTTCGGGGTGCAGGGGCATTACCAGCGCGCCGTCCTTGAGCAGCTCGAGGTTGCCGCGGGCGGCGGTGTAGTTGGGGCCGGGTGCGTCGTCGACGCCCAGGAAGCGGATCGTGTAGCTGCCGGCGGCAACGGTGTCGCCGGGCGCCATGCGCACGTCGCGCTCGGTTTCGTAGTGCTTGACCATGACGATGCCGACCAGCGTTACCGCCATGCCCATGTGGGCCATGTGCATGCCCCAGAAGGCGCGCGGCGGCAGGCCGGACTTGGTGCGCGCGATGATCTGGACCACCGACGAGCCGGCAATCCACATGGCGAGGCCGATGCCCAGCGCCACGCCGGCCGACCATTCGCCGGCCGCAAAGGGCACGGCCACGCCGGCGATGACCGCCAGCGTGAAGGCACCGCGCAGCGGGCGGACGATGTCGGCAATATTGGCCTGCTTCCAGCGCGCCACCGGGCCCACTGCCATCAGGAACAGCAGCGGCACCATCAGCGGGGCGAACACCGCGTTGAAATAGGGCGGGCCGACCGACAGCTTGCCCAGGTTGAGCGCGTCGATCACCAGCGGGTAGAGCGTGCCGAGCAGCACCGCGCCGGCGGCGGACAGCAACAGCACGTTGTTGATCAGCAGCAGGGTTTCACGGGACACCAGCGCAAACGCGCCGCCGAGGCTGACCTTGGGCGCGCGCCAGGCGAACAGCGTGAGCGAGGCGCCGACGACCACCGCCAGGAACACCAGGATGAAAACGCCGCGTTTGGGGTCGGATGCAAAGGCGTGCACCGAACTCAGCACGCCCGAGCGCACCAGGAAGGTGCCGAGCAGCGACAGCGAGAAGGCGCCGATGGCGAGCAGTACGGTCCAGTTCTTGAAGCTGCCGCGTTTTTCGGTGACGGCCAGCGAGTGGATCAGCGCGGTGCCGACCAGCCAGGGCATGAAGGAGGCGTTTTCGACGGGATCCCAGAACCACCAGCCGCCCCAGCCGAGTTCGTAGTAGGCCCAGATGGAGCCGAGGCCGATGCCCAGGGTGAGGAAGATCCACGCTGCGGTGGTCCAGGGCCGCGACCAGCGCGCCCAGGCGGCGTCGAGGCGGCCCGAAAGCAAGGCCGCAATGGCAAAGGCGAAGGCCACCGAGAAGCCCACGTAGCCCATGTAGAGCATGGGCGGGTGGAAAATCAGGCCCGGATCCTGCAGGAGCGGGTTGAGGTCGCGGCCGTCTTCGGCGGCGGGCAGCAGACGTTCGAAGGGGCTGGAAGTGGCTAGGATGAACAGCAGGAAGCCCGCGGCGACGAGGCCGAGCACGCCCTCCACGCGGGCCACCATGTCGTCCGGCAGGCTGCGCGAAAAGGCCGCCACGGCCAGCGCCCACAGCGACAGCATCAGCACCCACAGCAGCAGCGAGCCTTCGTGACCGCCCCACACGCCGGCAATGCGGTATTCGATCGGCAGGCGCGAGTTGGAGTGCTGGGCGACGTAGAGCACCGAGAAATCGTTGTCGATGAAGCTGGCGGTGAGGCAGCAGAAGGCGATGGCAATGAGCAGGAACAGGATGCTCGATGCCGGCCGCGCCAGCGCAATCCAGGCGGGAATGCCGCGCTGGGCGCCGATCAGCGGCAGGGTGCCCTGCACGATGGCGACAAGCAGGGCGAGGACGAGGACGAAACTGCCGATTTCCGGGATCATGGGGAGGGGCTCCGGGCTTACTGCTTGAGGGTCTTCGAGGCTGCGTGGGCCTGATCGACGGCGGCCTTGGCTTCCGGCGGCATGTAGTTCTCGTCGTGCTTGGCGAGCACTTCAGCGGCGGTGAATTGCCCGTCCGGCCCGAGTTCGCCCTGGGCGACCACGCCTTTGCCCTCGCTGAAGAGATCCGGGAGGATGCCCTTGTAGGTGACCGGGATTTCCTTGGCGGTGTCGGTGACGACAAAGCGGGCGGTGATGTCGGTGCGCTGCAGGCTGCCTTCTTTTACCAGTCCGCCGATGCGGAAGGGGCGGCCCTTGGGGGCTTCGCCACCGGCCACCTGGGTGGGTGTGAAGAAAAACACCAGGTTGCTCTGGAAGGCGTTGAGGATGAGGGCGGCGGCGATGCCGATGGCTGCCAGCCCGCCGACGATGATGGCGAGGCGCTTGTGTCGTGGTTTCATGATTGGTCTTGACTGTCCCGGTCGGCTGCCAGTTCCCGGCGCAGGGTTCGGCGGGTGTCGGAAAAACGCTTCCGGACGAGCAGGGTTTCGATCAAAAGGGCGGCGGCGGTGACGCCGAAACTGCCCCACACATAGAGGCCGTAGCCTCCCATCGCGAAAAATTCGCTGGTGCTGCCCCAGTTCATTGCTGCATCTCCGGCAGTTCGGCCACCCAGGTGGCGTGACGTTCCCGTTCGAGGATGATCGCCCGGACCCGGTACAGGGCGATGGCGATGCTGTACATCCAGAAGGCCAGTGCCATGATCAGCATGCCCCACAGCATCGTGGTGGCCATGGACGGCGCCTTGGTGAGCGACACCGAGGCGCCCTGGTGCAGGGTGTTCCACCACTTCACCGAGAAGTAGATGATCGGCACGTTCACCACGCCCACCAGCGCCACGATGGCACCGGCCTTGTCGGCGCGGCGCGGGTCGTCGATGGCGGCGGTGAGGGCGATGTAGCCCACGTAGAGGAAGAACAGGATCAGTTCGGAGGTGAGGCGTGCGTCCCACACCCACCAGGCGCCCCACATGGGCTTGCCCCACAGTGCGCCGGTCCACAGCGAGATGAAGGCGAACAGCGCGCCGGTGGGCGCCAGCGCCGAACTCATCATGCCTGACAGGCGGGTATTGAAGGTGATGCCGATGGCGGCCCAGAAGGCCATCACGCAGTAGATGAACATGGACATCCACGACGCCGGTACGTGGATGAAGATGATGCGGTAGCCCTCGCCCTGCTGGAAGTCGGTGGGTGCGACGAAGAAGCTGAGCCACAGCCCGGCGGCGCAGAAGGCCGCTGCCAGGGCGGCGAACCACGGCCAGGCCTTGCCGGCGAGGGGGTAGAAGCTGGCCGGGGAGGCAAACTTGAACCAGTTTACGAGACGCTGACTCATGGGGCGAATCCGGTTGATTGAACTGCCGCCGGGCCGTGCAGGCCCGTGTCCGGCAAAGGGTAAGGATTGAAGCTTAATGCCACCTTTTGTGCAATGCAGTGCGACGGCGACCGGGCGGGCGCGGGCCGGGCTTGCGGGCTATTCGAGCGCAATGCGCAAGGCCGCGGTGGCGGCCCATGGAGCAAAGAAAACACCCAGAGCCAGCAGCGCCCCCAGCAGCGACAGGTGGCCGCCGGCGCCAAGGCCCGCCATGTCCGCCTCTACCGCCCCGGCGCCGAAGATCAGGGCTGGAATATACAGGGGCAGCACCAGCAGCGACAGCAACACCCCGCCGCCCCGCAGGCCCAGGGTGAGCGCCGCGCCGATTGCGCCGATCAGTGACAGGAGCGGCGTGCCGAGGAGCAGCGACAGCATCAATACGCCCAGCGCCCGGGCCGACAGATCGAACTGCAGGCCCAGCACCGGTGCCAGCAAGACCAGCGGCAGCCCGGCGGTGAGCCAGTGGGCGAGGACCTTGCCGCTGACCAGCAGGGCCAGCGGGGTGGGCGACAGGGCCATTTGTTCGAGGGTGCCGTCCTGGTGATCGGCGGCGAACAGGCGGTTGAGCGAGAGCATGGCCGCCAGCAGTGCCGCCACCCACAGCACGCCCGGGGCGATGCGTCGCAGCAGCGCGGTTTCCGGCCCGATGCCAAGGGGAAACAGGCTGACCACGATCATGAAGAAGAACAATGCGGTGAACACCTCGCTCTTGCGCCGTGCGGCAAGCAGCAGATCGCGACGGACGATGGCGATGAAGGCGTTCATTTGCCGAGCCTCAGGCTGGACCCGGTGCCGGCCAGATGCACGGCCTGGTGGCTGGTGAACAACAGCATGCCGCCGCGGGCGAGGTGCTCGTCGAGGATGCCGCACAGAAGGTCGACCGCCGCCACGTCGAGGGCGACGAAGGGTTCGTCGAGGATCCACAGGCGTGCCTGGCTGCACAGCAGGCGGGCCAGCGCAACGCGGCGCTTCTGGCCCTGCGACAGTACCCGGCTGGGCAGATCTTCGCGCCCCTTAAGGCCGATGCGGCGCAGGGCCTGAAGCGCCACGGATTCTTCGAGGGGGCTGCCGGCCACGGCGGCGGCGGTTTGCAGGTTTTCGAGGGCGGAAAGATCGTCCTTGATCGTCGCCGCGTGGCCGAGATAGAGCAGCCGGGCGTGGAACTCGTCGCGCACCTTGCTGACCGGCTGCTTGTCCCACTCGATCTGCCCCCCGGCGGCCGGGGCGAGCCCGGCCAGGATGCGCAGCAGGCTTGTCTTGCCGGCACCGTTGGCGCCTTCGATCTGCAGCCATTCGCCGGTCGCGACCGAAAAGTCTACGTCAGAGAAGAGGCGGCGGTCGCCGCGGTCGCAGGCCAGGCCGTGGACACGGAGCATCGGGAGGGGCAAGCCGGGAAGTCGGAGTCGGGCGCATTCTGCCCGACCTACCCCACCGGGTAAAGCTGGCGCAGGCATCCGGTGTTGCCCGGGCGGGCTCAGGCCCGCCAGCGGGCGACCCGTGGCTCGATTTTTTCTGCCTGATCGCCCGCCTGGCTGGCCTCGGTGCTGAGGCCGCTCGGTGGCCCGGTTTCCAGGATGTGTGCCGTGGGGGAAGGCGGGGCTCAGTGGTGCCGTGAGCTGACGTAGCCTTCCGGCAGCACGCTGGAAGGCGGCGTCAGCGGAGCGCGGTGGGCGGCGTCCTGGTGGGCGTCGGCTTCCGCTTCGCCGATCTCAAGCACGTCCATCACCTGCCTGGCCAGGGCCCGGCAGGCGTTGCCGAGTGTGGACGGGAGGCTGTCGGGGATGTTTTTTTGCAGCAGCAGCTTGGAGGCCGACAGGCTGGCAACCGGGTGCAGGAGGCGGTCCCGGTAGCTGCCCAGCAGCTGGGCCACGTTGCGGTCGGCGGCGTTGCGCTGCCAGGCGTTGGTGGGCCACTGGGAGGGCAGGGCGTAGGCGTGGGGAAAGGCTTCGAGATCGTGCAGCACGGTGCGCAGGTCTTCGTGGGAGTCGCGGAAGGGCAAGAGCACGATGTCGCAGAGACTGTCGAGGGTGCGATCCACCTCGGCGCGGTTGCCGCCTCCGTCGATCACGCCGATCCAGCCCTGCATGGTGCGCAGCTTGCCGACAACCTTGTGGAGCGCCTCGGGGGTGCGGGCGTCGGCGGTGACGTAGCGGCGGCCGTCCGGCGAGAGGGGTTCGCGGGAACTGTCGGTGAGCACGCAGGCGGAGCGCTGGCCGAGCAGCCCGAGCCCCTGGCAAAGCATGTGGGACAGGGTCGTCTTGCCGGTGCCGCCCTTGTTGCCGATGATGCAGATGATTCGGGACATGTTGAAAACCTCTCGCTGAACGCAGGGCGCGATGACGCCATTATTGGCGCTTTAACGGCAGCGGCAGGGGCGGAATTGAGGGGCTAAGGCCAGCCAATTCCTTTTTTGGCCAAGGGCTTGGGGCCGCCGGGCTGGTAGCAGTAGAGGCGGGTGCGGCGGCGGTCATCCACGTCCACAACCTTGTACGGCTCGATACCCTCGACCGGAAAGCTGTTGCTCACCAGCAGTGCGCCGGGCTGCAGTTCGGCGCAGGCCTTGCGCCACACCTCCGGCATCGGCACCGGCGACAGGAAGGCATACACCAGGTCGTAGTCGGCCCAGGAGATCTGCCAGAAGTCGCCCCGCGCCAGGCTGATGTTGGGTTGTCGGCGTGACAGCCAGAGCGACAGGGCGTAGGGCGCCGGGGCGGATTCCATGCCTTCGCAACGGCAGTCGGGCCGTAACCGGGCCAGCGGGCGCAGCAGTGAGCCCGTGCCGCTGCCCAGGTCGAGCAGCATGGTCGGGTGATCCCGCGGCAGCAGGTCGGCGACGGTTTCGGCGGTGTGCCGGTTGGAGAGAAAGAGCGGCACCTGGGTGCGAAAACTGCTCCAGTAGAACAGCGCAAAAGCGACGAAGGCGGCGAGATACCAGCCGGGGGCGATCTGCAGCAGCAGCGCGCCGACCGCGAGCGGCGTGAAGCCGAGGTGAATCCAGCGCCACCAGGGGGCACTCTTCAGGGCGATGGCGGTGCCGGTGGCGGCCGCCGCCTGCACCGCGACCAGCGGCCAGACGCCCGCCGGCAGCACGCCACTTCGGGCCGCCACGAAGGCGACGGCGCAGCCGGCAAGCTGGGCGAGAAGGGCTTTGAGGGCTGGGGGCATGGGCGGAGTTCCGGGGCGCTTGGGGGCTTTTGGGGCGGGCCCGAGTTTAACGGTTCCGGGGGCTGCGCAGTCAGGTAGGTCGGGCTTAGCGCAGCGTAAGCCGACACCTCCAGCGTCAGACGAGGCCATCGATGTTCAGTTTGATGTCGGGTTACGCTGCGCTAACCCTAAGGGGCTGGCGCGGGTTCAGGCTGCCTGCCCGGCCCGGTGCGGCCGGGTGTTCCACTTTGCCAGCAGCGCATCGCGTTTTTCCGCCGTGCGCTTCAGCGACCCCGCCTTGATGTGCCCGTAGCCGCGGATGCCATCGGGCAGGCTGGCGATTTCCGTTGCCAGAGGCAGGCGCCCGGCGTTCAGCCCGTCCAGCAGCAGGGCGATATCGGCTTCGTACTGGGTGATCAGCGCCCGTTCGGCCTTGCGTTCGGGGTGGTAGCCGAAGACGTCGAAGGGCGTGCCGCGCAGACGCCGAAACTTTGTCAGCCAGCGGAAAACGCTTTCCATCCACGGGCCAAGGGTGATTTTTTTGATGCGTCCGGAGGCCGGGTCGGGGCGGGCGAGGAAGGTTGGGGCGAGGTGGAAATTCACCTTGAAATCACCCTCGAAGCCGGCGTCGATCTGCGCCCGGAAGGCCGGATCGCTGAACAGGCGCGCCACTTCGTATTCGTCTTTGTAGGCGAGCAGCTTGAAGTGGTTGGCGAGCACCGCTTCGGTGAGCTGCTGGCTGCCCAGCGGGGCTTCGGCGGCGCGCACGCGGGCGACGAGGTCGAGGTAGCGGCGGGCGTAGGCGGCGTCCTGGTAGTCGGTGAGCAGGGCGGCGCGGCGGGCGATGCGCTCGTCCAGCGTTTCGGCCTTGATCGGGCTGACCGGCGCCGGGCTGACTTCCCGCTCGACGGCGGCGGGGTCGACGGCCGCGCGGCGGCCCCACAGCAGCGCCTGGCGGTTCATGTCGATGGCCGCGCCGTTGAGTGCGATGGCCGCGTCGAGGCTGGCTTCGGAGACCGGCACCCAGCCTTTTTGCCACGCATAGCCGAGCAGGAAGAGGTTGGTGGCGATGGCGTCGCCCATCAGCGCGGTGGCCAGCTTGTGGGCGTCGAGAAAATCGCAGGCGGTGCTGCCGACGGCTTCGGCGATGGCCGACTGCATTTTTTCGAGGGGAAACTGCCAGTCGGGGTCGCGGGTGAAATCCGAGGTGGGGGTTTCGCTGCAATTGACCACGCCGCGGGTGGTGCCGACGGCCATCTTGGCCAGCGCATCGACGCTGGCGGTGACGATCACATCGCCGCCGATCACCGCGTTGGCTGCGCCGGTGGCGATGCGTACGGCGTGGAGGTCTTCGGGGCTGTCGGCGATGCGGATGTGGCTGAACACCGAGCCGCCCTTCTGGGCGAGGCCGGTCATGTCGAGCACGGTGACGCCCTTGCCGTCCAGGTGCGCCGCCATGCCGATCAGCGCGCCGATGGTGACGACGCCGGTGCCGCCGACGCCGGTGACGAGGATGCCGTAAGGCTGCGCCGTCGAGGGCAGGGTGGGCGGTGGCAGCGGCGCGAAGCGGTGGGCGTCCACGGCCTGTGCGCGGCCCTTTTTAAGCCGCCCGCCTTCGATGGTGACGAAGCTCGGGCAGAAGCCGTTCATGCACGAATAATCCTTGTTGCAGGCCGACTGGTCGATCTGGCGCTTGCGGCCGAACTCGGTTTCGACCGGCAGGATCGCCATGCAGTTGGATTCACGGCCGCAGTCGCCGCAGCCTTCGCACACCGCTTCGTTGATGAAGACGCGGGTTTGCGGGTCGGGGAAGGTGCCGCGTTTTCTGCGGCGGCGTTTTTCGGCGGCGCAGGTCTGGTCGAAAACCAGGGCCGACACGCCGGCCAGGGTGCGCAGTTCGCGCTGGATGACGTCGAGTTCGTCGCGGTGGCGGATGGACACGCCGTGGGGAATGTCGGAGACGTGCCAGGGCCGGTCGGTGCCGTCGGTGACGAGCACGATGTTGCCCACCCCTTCGGCCTGCAGCTGGCGCAGCAACTTGGGCACCGTGAGTTCGCCATCCACCGGCTGGCCGCCGGTCATCGCCACGGCGTCGTTGAACAGGATCTTGTAGGTGATGCCGCTGGTGGGCTGGCGGTGGTGGGCCGGGCGGTTGAAGGCGGCCACGGCCTGGCGGATGGCCAGGATGCCGGAGTGGAAATAGGTGCCGTCGCCGAGGTTGGCAAAGATGTGCTGCTCGTCGGTGAAGGGCGCCTGACCGACCCACGGCACGCCCTCGCCGCCCATGTGGGTGAAGGTGGTGGTGTGGCGGTCGGGCATGAAGCTGGCCATGTAGTGGCAGCCGATGCCGGCCACCGCGCGGCTGCCGGCGGGCACGTGGGTCGACACGTTGTGCGGGCAGCCGGGGCAGAAGGTGGGCACCCGGTCGATGGCGAAGACGCGGTGGCCGAGGGTGTGCTCCTTGGCGAGCAAAAAGGCGAGGCGGCTTTCGATGTGTTCCGACGTGAAAAAGCGCCCGATGCGTGCGGCGATCACCCGGGCGATCAGCGCCGGGCTCAGCTCGCCGGCGGCCGGCAGCAGCCATTCGCCGTGGTCCACGGTGCTGCGGCCGTCCGGGCCGGTGCGGCTGAGCAGCGCCCATTCACCCTTTTCGTCGAACTTGCCGACCACCCGCGGGCGCACGTCCTCGCGCCAGTTGTAGAGCTCTTCCTTGAGCTGGTATTCGATGAGCTGGCGCTTTTCCTCGACCACCAGGATTTCGTCCAGCCCTTCGGCAAAGCGGCGTACGCCTTCGGCCTCCAGCGGCCACACCATGCCCACCTTGTAGAGGCGGATGCCGATTTCGGCGGCGAGGGCGTCGTCGATGCCCAGGTCGTCCAGGGCCTGGCGCACATCGAGATAGCTTTTGCCGCTGGTGATGATGCCCAGGCGCGGCTGGGGCGAATCGATGACGATGCGGTTGAGCCCGTTGGCGCGGCAGTAGGCCAGCGCGGCGTAGAGCTTGAAGTGGAGGAGGCGCTTTTCCTGCACCAGCGGCGGGTCGGGCCAGCGCAGGTTGAGGCCGCCTTCCGGCAGCGCGAAATCGGACGGCACGACGGTAATCACGCGATGCGGATCCACGTCCACCGAGGCCGAGGTTTCAACGGTGTCGGCCAGCGCCTTGAAGGCCACCCAGCAGCCCGAGTAGCGGGACAGCGCCCAGCCATGCACGCCGAAGTCGAGATAATCCTGCACGCCGGCCGGGGCCAGCACCGGCATCATCATCGACTTGAAAAAATGGTCGGTTTGATGGGGCAGCGTCGACGATTTGGCGGCATGGTCGTCGCCGGCAATGGCCAGCACGCCACCAAATCTGCTGCTGCCGGCGGCGTTGGCGTGACGGAACACATCGCCGCAACGATCCACCCCCGGCCCCTTGCCGTACCACATGGCAAACACGCCCTGAACCCGCGCCTTGGGCGACAGGGCCAGCTGCTGGGAGCCCCACACGGCGGTGGCGGCGAGGTCTTCGTTGACGCCGGGCTGAAAGACGATGTCGTGGCCGGCGAGGTGCTCCCGGGCTTTCCAGAGCGTCATGTCGAGCCCGCCCAGCGGAGAGCCACGGTAGCCCGAGACGAAACCGGCCGTGTTGAAGCCGGCGACCCGGTCCCGTTCGCGCTGGATCATCAGGAGACGCGTCAACGCCTGGTAGCCGGTGAGATACACGCGCCCGGTGGGGGTGGTGTATTTGTCGTCGAGGCTGGCGCCGGGTGGGTGTGTCGGGCTGCGGACGGGATCCTGCTCGGCCATGATGGGTTCCTCGCAAAAATCATGTCGATGCATTGACGGGCGCCGCACTAAGGCTGCGAATCAAGCCTAGACGCTGCCGGGCTGCGCTTCAATGATTGGATGCTGCGAGGGGGGACGAGGTTCCGGCGCCGGAGCGCCGGACGGGGTCAGAAGTAGTGCTGCCAGCCCAGGCTGATGCGGCGCTCGTCGCCGCTGGCTGATGGCCGCTCGATCTGCGTCCATTCGTAGTCCGCCACCAGGTTGTCGCGGGGGCCGAGGCGGGTGCGAAGCTTGGCGCGCATCACGCTGCGATCGAGGCGCTGGTCGATGTACCACTGGCGGCCGGCTTCCAGTTGCAGGCGGCTGTGGCTGCCGGCGTCCAGCAGCAGCCCGGCCAGCGGGCCGGTGCCGATGGCCCAGTTTTTTTCGAGCTGGCCACTGCTCAGGATCTGGTTTTCAAGGAAGACATAGCCGATCAGCCGGCCTTGGCCCGTGTTCCATTCCCAGGCGGCGCCCGGGCCGCCGGCCACCATCGGGCTGGCAGCATGGCCGGCGCCGAGGACGCGCTCCCAGCCGAAACGCACTTTCCACGACAGCGGCTGGGTCCAGGCCCGGCGGGGGGCAACCGAGACGATGTCCACCGGCAGAAAGCGTTCGAGGCGCCAGCCCTGGCCCTCCCGCTGGCTGGCGGCCAGGTCGCCAAAGCGGATCTGGGCGCCGCGGGCGTAGCCGGTTTCGGGGTCGAGGAGGTCGTGGTAAGCCGGCCGAAGTTCGAGGAAGAGGGCGCTGTCGCCGCCAAGGCGGCCGGCGGCCAGGCCGAAGCGCCCGGATGCGTGGCCGGATTCGGGGCGGGGTGGCACCGGCACGGCGCCGGTGTCGATGGCCGGCAGGGTGCTGCGGCGGGTCTGGATTGTTTTCAGGCGGGCCAGCGCTTCATCCTGTTCCAGCTTGCCGGCATGGCCGCGAAACGACACCAGGCGGTCGGCGAATTCGAGCTGTTCGATGGCGGCGGCGCTGTCTCCCAGGGCTTCGGGGGCGGTGTGGCCGTCGGCCACGGCGATGGCGGCGGCCATCTGCTCCGGCGCGAGGCGCGTGGCCCGGTGGGCAAGCTCGGTGCCGGCCGACGGGCGGAAGCTCACGTCGGTGACAAGGCCCGGCCGGCTGGCCACCACGCCCTTTACGGTGTCCACCGGAATCGCCGTCCAGTAGAACTGCTTTGCCACGCGGAGTCCCGGCCTGGCCACGTCGAGCAGGCGCAGGATCATGTAGGAGCAGTTTTCGTCGAAGAACCAGTAGTCGAAGCGGGTGGCGCCGATCTCCCAGGCGTGGCGCAGGAGCTGGCGGGTTTCATCGGCGCTGAGATTGAGCCGGTATTCCCACACGTCGCGGCTCTCCATGTCGCTGTATTCGCGCACCTTGGCGTAGTAGGGCGAGCTGGACAGCATGCCGGGGTAAAGCCCGGTGAGCCCCTTGAGGGCGAAGCTGAAGCCGTCGGTGGCATCGGCTTTCGCTGCGTAGTTGATGGTGTAGGCGAGCAGCCGGGTCTGGTCGGTCTGGCCGACGGTATCGATGCGCAAGAGCGTGTGGCCGAACATCGAAGCCGGGCTGTTCACGTAGGCCGACGGAAAAACCAGGGTGACCCCGGCCGGGTTGATCTCTTTTGCCCACGCTTCGAGGCGCGGGCAGGGCTGTGCGGGCAGTTGCGCCGGAGCGATGGCGAGGCGGGTTTTAAGCCAGTGCAGGCGGGCCGGAAAGCGGCACTGGGGATGGTCGTCGGGGGCCTCAGGCCGGGCCGGTTCGAAAAGCCGGGCGAGGGTGGCCTCCAGCTCGGCTGCCGGGTTGCGGGCGCCGTCGGGGGCATTGAAGAAGCCCCTGTCGTCGGCGAGGCTGCGTAGCTGGCCGGTGAACGGATAGGGCTCGTACTGCAGCAGGTCGGACCACGCCGGGTCGTCGGCGAGCCGCTCGCTGCGGGCTCTGGCCTGCAGGTCTGAAAGCGTGTCGGCGCGGGCAGGTGCGCTGGCTGCGGCCAGGCACAGGGCGGTGCCAAGGGCGAGCAATGTCTTCATGCGGATGGGCGACAAACAACGGACATGAAAAAGCCCTGTTGTGCCAGGGGCTGGGTGGCCACGGGCGGTACAGGGCTTGGGTGTTTGCGGGCTTCGGACTTGCCGACAGCCCGCAGCGAAGTCTGGATCAGACGGCTTCGGCGTACTTGGCCAGGCGGGCGTCGGACTGCAGCGCGGCCTTGAGTTGGGTGGCGATGGTGTCGGCGGAATCAACAGAGGCGAAGATTTCGGCGTGATGGGCCTTGGTCAGGCTGACGAAGGCGGCCTTGTCCTGGGCCTCGATCTTCAGCAGTGCGGCCAGCGCATCCAGGGTTTCGCCCTGGCCGGAGGCGGCGTCACGGGCCAGCTGGGCCTTGTTGCCGTCGATGAACAGGGCGGTCTTCCAGGTGGAGGTCACGACGCCATCCTGTGAGCAGCCGAGGGTGCCGGACGTGATGCCGAAGGTCTGGTTGCCGAAGGTGCCGTTGGTGGTTACGGCGAGAACCTGCGGGGCCACGCCCTTCTGACCTTCAAAAACCTTGGAGCCGAGACCGCAGGAGCCCACGTTGTTGGCGGCCGCAAAAGCGGTGACAGGAAGGGAAACAGCCAGTGCGAGAAGAATCTTTTTCATTGTGAGGTCCTCTTGGTTTGTGTTGCCTGTCCAGGCATTGCCAGTGCAATGCCTAGGAAATACTAGCGCACTCTTTTGCGGACGGTTGTTTCCAGGGAACGTGTGTTGTTTTTATACAAATACCCGGCGTAGCGCCGCAGCGGAGGCATGAACCTGGGCCGGGGCGTCGCATCGACCTTGCCGGTTCTCCGGCTGGCCTTGCCATCGATGGCCACGACTTCATCCTCTCCCAGGGTCGGCACCACGCTGCTCACCCAGCGCCGGAAAGCCTCAGCGAAGGCTTGCGCATCAATCGCTGCAACGACCCGACCGAAGGTGAAGGCATCTCCGATCTTCAGCGGATTCCCTGTCTTCATGGCGCTCTCCAAAAAGACAGAAAACTACACAAATCAAGGCACTGCGAACAGCCCGTCGGCAAGCTCTTGATCGTGAACGACTATTTCAGCCGTCAACGACATTGGCATTCATGCGATTGCCCCGATGCGTGCGCAGGCGTGGCGCTTAGCCGGGCAGGGCAAAGATCTTGCCTGGGTTCATCAGGTTCAGCGGATCGAGGGCGGCTTTGAGGCTCTGCATCACGGCCACCCCTTCGCCGTGTTCGGCGAGCAGGAACTCGCGCTTGCCGATGCCGATGCCATGTTCGCCGGTGCAGGTGCCGTCGAGGGCGAGGGCGCGTTCGACGATGCGCCGGCCGAGTTCTTCGGAGGCGTGAACCTGGGCCGGGTCGTCCGGCGTGGTGAGGATCACGACGTGGAAGTTGCCGTCGCCCACGTGGCCGACGATGGGGGCGATGAGGCCGCTTTGGGCGATGTCTTGCTGGGCGCCGGCGATGGCTTCGGCCAGGCGCGAGATGGGCACGCAGACGTCGGTGGAGATGCCGCGGCAGCCCGGCAGCAGGTTGAGGCTGGCGAAGAGCACGTCGTGGCGGGCCTGCCACAGGCGGCTGCGGTCTTCGGGGCGGGTGGCCCATTCGAAATCCTGGCCGCCGTTGTCGCGGGCGATGTCCTGCACGGTGTGGGCCTGCTCCTCGACGCCGGTGGGCGAGCCGTGGAATTCGAAGAACAGCATCGGCGTTTCGCGCAGCGTGGTTTTGCTGTAGCGATTGACCGCCTGCACGGTGAGGGCGTCGAGCAGTTCGATGCGCGCCACCGGCACGCCGAGCTGGATGGTCTGGATGACGGTGCGCACGGCGCTGGCCACATCCGGGAAGGCGCAGGTGGCGCTGGACACGGCTTCGGGCAGCGGGTGCAGGCGCACGGTGAGTTCGGTGATGATGCCGAGCGTGCCTTCCGAGCCCACGAAAAGGCGGGTGAGATCGTAGCCGGCCGACGATTTGCGCGAGCGGCCGCCGGTGCGGATGACGCGGCCGTCCGCCAGCACGACTTCCAGCCCGAGCACGTTTTCGCGCATGGTGCCGTAGCGTACGGCGTTGGTGCCGGAGGCGCGGGTCGAGGCCATGCCGCCCAGCGACGCGTCGGCGCCCGGATCGATCGGAAAGAACAGGCCGCTGCCGTGCAGCGCGGCGTTGAGCGTCTTGCGCGTCACGCCGGGCTGGACGACGGCGTCCATGTCTTCGTCGTGGATGGCGACCACCTGCTTCATCTCCGACAAGTCGATGCTGAGCCCGCCGTGGGTGGCGAGAATGTGCCCTTCGAGCGAGCTGCCGACGCCGAAGGGGATCAGCGGTACGCGGTGTTCGCGGCACAGATTGACGATCTCGGCCACCTCTGCGGTGGAATGGGGCCACACCACGCCGTCGGGCAGGGCGTCGGAAAAATGGGATTCGTCGTGGCCGTGGTGGGTGCGCACGGCTTCGGCGGTCGAAAAGCGCTTGCCGAAGCGGTCGGCGAGGGCGCGGGCGAAAGTGTCGGGCAAGGGCATGGGATCGGTACGCAAAAACGGCAGACCGCTAGGTTAGCGCGCTTTTCCTGCGTCCTTCCACCCATGCGCTGCGCCGCGCGGCCATTTCCCCCGGTAAACTTGCCCGCAGTAAACTTCCCGTTGCGATTCCAACCACCGGAGCCTTCCCGCATGTCCAAGCAGATCGTCGCCACCCCCAGCGCCCCCGCCGCCATCGGCACCTATTCCCAGGCCGTCAAGGCCGGCAACACGGTTTACCTGTCCGGCCAGATCGGCCTCGATCCGGTGACGATGCAGATGATCGAAGGCTTCGAAGCCCAGACCGTGCGCGTTTTCGAGAACCTCAAGGCGGTGGCCGAAGCCTCCGGCGGTTCGCTGGCCGACGCGGTCAAGCTGACCATCTACCTCACCGACCTGACCAACTTTGCCAAGGTGAACGAGGTGATGGCCCGCTACTTTGCCGAGCCCTACCCGGCCCGCGCCGCCGTCGGCGTCAAGGAGCTGCCCCGCGGCGCCGTTGTCGAGGCCGACGCGATTCTCGTCATCGGCTGAGCCTGAGCCCGTGCTCGTCGAGCCCGTCGGCGAAAAGCCGGCCGATCCTGCGCCTGAAGCCGCGCCGCCCAAGAAGGCGGCCGTGCGCGGCTGGCCGGGCGTGGGGCCGCAGCTCGCCGAGCGGCTGGCGAAGATCGACGTTTTTTCGCCGGCCGACCTGATCCTGCACCTGCCGCTGCGCTACGAGGACGAAACCCGCCTCACCATGCTGGCCGACGCCCGGCCCGGCCTTGCGGCGCAGTGCGAGGTCGAGGTGTTGTCCTGCGAAGTCACGCCGCCGCCGCGTCGCCAGCTGGTGGTGCGTGCCGCGGATGCCAGCGGCGAGGTGATGCTGCGCTTCGTGCACTTTTACCCCAGCCAGCAAAAGCAGATGGCCGCGGGCGCCCGCCTGCGCATTTTCGGCGAGCTGCGCGACGGCTTTTTCGGCGCCGAAATGATCCATCCGCGGATCAGGCCGGTGGCGGCCGGCGAGCCGCTGCCCGAAAGCCTCACGCCGATCTACCCGACCACCGCCGGCCTCGCCCAGTCGGCGCTGCGCAAGATCATTGCCGGGGCGCTGCGCCACAACGGCATGCGCGACGAGCTGCCCGAGGCGCTGCGGCGCAACCTCAACCTGCCGGCGCTGCCCGACGCGCTCTGCATGCTGCACGCGCCACCGCCGTCGCTGTCCATCCTCGACATCGAAGATCGCGGTCATCCGGCCTGGCAGCGCATCAAGCTGGATGAACTGCTGGCCCAGCAGATTTCCCTGCGCCGCGCCTACGCCGCCCGCCGGGCCAAGAACGCCGCCAGCCTGCCGCAGCGGGACACGCTGACCCGTGAATTGCTCAAGCAGCTGCCCTTTGCGCTGACCGGCGCCCAGCGCCGCGCCTTTTCCGAAATCGCCGCCGATCTCACCTCGGATCATCCGATGCAGCGCCTCCTGCAGGGCGACGTGGGCAGCGGCAAGACCTGCGTCGCCGCGCTGGCCATGCTGCAGGCAGCCGAAAACGGGCGTCAGGCGGTGCTGATGGCGCCCACCGAAATCCTTGCCGAACAGCACTACCGCAAGCTCACCGACTGGCTCACGCCGATTGGGCTGGAGGTGGCCTGGCTGTCCGGCAGCCGCAAGAAAAAAGAGCGCGAGGCCACGCTGGCGCGCCTCGCCGCCGGTGAAATCCTGCTGGCCGTGGGCACCCACGCGCTGATCGAAGATCCGGTCACCCTGCCCGGCCTGGCGCTGGCGGTGGTCGATGAACAGCACCGCTTTGGCGTGCGCCAGCGCCTGGCCCTGCGCGAAAAGGGCCAGGCCGGCGAATCGCCGCACATGCTGATGATGTCCGCCACGCCGATTCCGCGCACGCTGGCGATGAGCTACTACGCCGACCTGGACGTATCCGTGCTCGACGAACTGCCCCCCGGCCGCACGCCCATCGTGACCAAGCTGGTGGCCGAGGTGCGGCGCGAAGAGGTGATCCGCCGCGTCCACGACGCCTGCGTGAAGGGTCGCCAGGCCTACTGGGTGTGCCCGCTGATCGAGGAATCCGAGGCGCTGCAGCTCAAGACCGCCGAAGAAAGCTATGCAATGCTCGCAGCCGCGCTGCCCGATCTTGCCGTCGGGCTGGTGCATGGCCGCCTCAAGAACGACGTGAAATCAGCGACGATGGCGGCTTTTGTGGCGGGCGACATCAAGGTGCTGGTGGCCACCACGGTGATCGAGGTGGGCGTCGACGTGCCCAACGCCAGCCTGATGGTCATCGAGCACGCCGAACGCTTCGGCCTCGCCCAGCTTCACCAGCTGCGCGGGCGCGTGGGGCGCGGGGCCCATGAATCGGCCTGCATCCTGATCTTTGCCCAGCCGCTGTCGCACGCCGGCCGCGAGCGCCTCAAGGCGATCTACGAACACACCGACGGTTTCATCATCGCCCGCGAAGATCTGCGCATCCGCGGCCCCGGTGAATTCATCGGGGCCCGCCAGAGCGGCGTGCCGCTGCTGCGCTATGCCGACCTGGAAGAAGACGCCGGCCTCGTCGAAATCGCCCGCGGGCTGGCCGAGGACATCCTGAGGGATGCGCCGCGGGTGGCCGATGCGGTGACCGCGCGCTGGTTCGGCGGGCGCGCCTCGCTGCTCAAGGCGTGAGGGTGCGGCGGTGGGGGTTCGCCCTTGCAAAGTCGTGCCCCGACTCGTGCCCTGAGCCCCTACAATTGCGGCCGACCGCTTCAATCCTTTTCCGCTTTCCATGACCCTCGCCCATTTTCCGGGCCGTGATCCCTTCCGTATGGCGGCCTGGCGTGCGCCGCGCGGCATGCGCGGCTGGCTGACCGACGACAGTTCGCTCACCGCGCGTATCCGGGCCCGCTGCGGGCAGTTTTCGCTGCAGGTGGTTTTTCAGGGCAAGGGCGCCGTCCTGCCCGACGAGCTGGCGGCCCTCGGTGTGCATCGCCACGGCAGCGTGTGGCAGCGCGAAGTGCTGCTGATCGCCGACGGCGAGCCGGTGGTGTTCGCCCGCTCGCTGGTGGCGGAGACGGCGGTTCCGGCCGCCTGGCACCTGTTGCGCGGCCTGGGCGGGCGGCCGCTGGCGGCGGTGCTGTTCGACGATCCGCGGGTGCTCCGTGCGCCGCTGGAGGCGGCCCGCCTCGATTCCCGCGATTCGCGCTGGCATCATGCTGCGCGCGCCACCGGCCATGACGCTCTGCCCGCCCTGTGGGCGCGGCGTTCGGCCTTTCACCGGGGCGGCGTGCCGCTCCTGATCACCGAAATCTTTTTGCCTGCAGTCCTGAACCTGGCCCCATGACCTCCTCGATCCCGTCCCTGACCCTGGGCCAGCGCCTGTCCGAATACGAAAAACTGATGCGCCTCGACAAGCCCATCGGCATCCTGCTGCTGCTGTGGCCGACCCTGTGGGCGCTGTGGGTGGCCAGCGACGGGCGGCCGACGCCGTGGATCGTGGCGATCTTCGTGATCGGCACGGTGCTGATGCGCTCGGCCGGCTGCGTGATCAACGACTACGTGGACAAGGATTTCGACGGCCACGTGGAGCGCACCCGCAACCGCCCGCTGGCGGCCCGGCGGATCAGCCCGAAAGAGGCGCTGTGGCTGGCGGCCGGTTTGGCCGTGCTGTCTTTCGTGCTCATCTTGCCGCTCAACGGCCTGACCATCGCGATGAGCGTGCCGGCGCTTTTCCTGGCCGGGAGCTACCCTTTTACCAAGCGCTTTTTCGCGATTCCCCAGGCTTACCTGGGGATCGCCTTCGGCTTTGGCATTCCGATGGCCTTTGCCGCCTTCCAGAACGACATTCCGCTGGAGGCCTGGATGATGTTGCTCGCCAACGTGTTCTGGGCGGTGGCCTACGACACCGAGTACGCGATGGTCGATCGCCCCGATGACCTGAAGATCGGCATCAAGACCTCGGCGATCACCTTTGGCCGCTTTGACGTGGCGGCGGTGATGGCCTGCTACGCGGCAACCCTGCTGATTCTCGGCTGGGTCGGCCTCACCACCGGCGGCGGCGCGATCTTCCTGGCCGGGCTGGCGGTGGCGGCCGGGATCATCGCCTATCACTACACGCTGATCCGCGAGCGCGACCGGCCCAAGTGCTTCAAGGCTTTCTTGCACAACAACTGGGTGGGCGCGGCGATCTTTGCAGGCTGGGCGCTGGACTACTGGATGCGTTAGCCGGGGCTGCGCTTACTCGCGCTGCCCCGGCTTGCGCGGCTGGGCTGTCTTGAGCAGCGGGGTCAGCAAGTCCATCGTGCGTCCGGTGGCGCCCCGGTGAGACTGGGCGAAGCGGCTGCCGGCCTCGCCCATGGCCTTGCGGCGGGCCGGGTTGTCGAGGATTTCGAGCGCGGCCTGAAGGCCGTTCTCGATGTTGTCGGCGCGCAGGGCGGCATCGACTTCGATGGCCTGCTCGCACACCACCGAAAAATTGAAGGTGTGGGGGCCGAGGATGACCGGGCAGCCCACCGCGCTGGCCTCGATGGGGTTCTGCCCGCCGAGTTTTTCCCATGATCCGCCGATCACCGCCACGCCGGCCGCGGCGTAATAGGCGTACATCTCGCCCATCGAATCGCCCAGCCAGACCCGGGTTTCGGCCATGACCGGAACGTCTTTCGAGCGCTTTTGCAGGCTGAGGCCGGCGCGCCTGACCAGTTTGGCCACATCGTCGAAGCGCTGCGGGTGGCGGGGCACCAGCACCAGCAGTACGTCCG
>Ga0209174_10000720_pt1 | contig 24441 bp, 21 predicted proteins | sample JI91814BDNA_FD_187505 | JGI IMG/M metagenome (GOLD analysis project Ga0209174, IMG submission 187505) | Wastewater effluent complex algal communities from Wisconsin, to seasonally profile nutrient transformation and Carbon sequestration -... | ecosystem: Engineered > WWTP > Effluent > Algae...
ATGTTCCTGGAAGCTGTCAATCAACATCCCCGGGCTTGTCTCTTATATGATCCTTCCCATTTTGTATTGCAGCAGTTGGATTATATTCAGTATATCGATCATTACCACGAAAGGATCAGGGCCTTTCATGTGAAAGATGCAGAGTTCAACAAAACCGGTAAACAGGGAACATTCGGTGGATACCAGAGCTGGGCCAACCGGGCCGGCCGTTATCGTAGTCCGGGTGATGGACAGGTTGATTTCAAAACCATTTTCAGTAAACTCACCCAGTATGATTACCCAGGCTGGGCGGTGATGGAATGGGAATGTGTAATCAAACATCCGGAAGATGGGGCCAGGGAAGGGGCTGCCTTTATCAGTGATCATATCATCCGGGTTACAGAAAGGGCTTTTGATGATTTTGCATCCAGCGGATCAGATGAAAAAACAAACAGAAGGATACTTGGATTGGATTAAGCTGTAATTTCACCCTCCAAAAATCAACAAATATGAAAAGGATATTATTTGTACTGACAGTTACGGGCCTGATGGCTTCCTGCGGTGGTAGTGATAAAAAAGAAGGTGGAGAAAAAAAAGATGAGCAGGTTACGGAGAAAAAAGATGATGTTTCATCAAATCCGGATTACCAGAACGGACTGGCATTGATTGCTAAAAGTGATTGCCTCACCTGTCATAAAGTGGATGAAAAACTGATTGGTCCCTCATACCGGGATGTGGCTAATAAATATGCCGGCACTTCTGACACAATCGTAACTCACCTGGCTGGCAAGATCATCAGTGGCGGCAGCGGTGTTTGGGGAGAAGTACTGATGACACCCCATGCGGCAATAACTAAAGAAGATGCTGAAACCATGGTGAAATATATTATGTTACTTAAAAAATAAACGATGCGTAAAATTTTGCTGCCCCTGTTGGCCGGGTCATTACTGGCTTCCTGTAAGGATGCTTCCTCTGATAAAAAAACCGGAACAACAGATACAACCATGAATCAGCCTGTACAACCACTGGTTTCGCTCACCGATGAAGAGAAAGCCGAAGGTTGGATGATTTTATTTGATGGTCAATCTACTAAAGGTTGGCACCAATATGGCGGTGCTGCAGTTGGATCTGCCTGGAAAATAGCTGATGGAACGATCTATCTGGATACCACCAGCAAAAAGGATGGAAAAATTGAAGGCGGCGGAGATATTCTGACGGATGAGGAGTTTGAAAATTTTCATCTGAAACTGGAATGGAAGATCGCTCCCGGAGGTAATAGCGGGATTATCTTTTATGTGAATGAAGATACGGCCATTTATAAGCGGCCTTATGAAACAGGCCCGGAGATGCAGGTGTTGGATAATGCAGGGCATGCTGATGCAAAAATTATTAAACACCGTGCCGGTGATCTCTATGACCTGATTTCCTGTTCAAAAGAAACGGTTACTGCGGCCGGAGAATGGAATAAGGCAGAAATCAAATCTGTGAATGGTAAACTTGATTTTTACCTGAACGGAGAAAATGTTGTGAGTACCCAGTTATGGGATGAAAACTGGACAAAAATGGTGGCTGCCAGTAAATTCAAGCAGTGGCCCGGCTTTGGTACTTTCAAAAAAGGAAGGATCTGCCTGCAGGATCATGATAATACCGTATGGTACCGGAATGTGAAGCTGAGAAAGTTGTAGAAAATACGGAATAGGAAATTCGACATACGAAGTTCGAAATACAAAATTCGAAGTAAACGCCTGACGGTTGCAATGTGCATATCCGTCAGGCGTTCTTCTTTTATTCCACTGTTCCAATTTTGATCACGTTGGTGGGAAGGTGCAGATGAACCGGGGTGCTGCCGGTACTCACCAGCACATCGCCGGTGGTAATAAAACCTCTCTCTTTCAGGATGTCAATCTGATCAAAGAAAATATCATCCAGGCTTTCTTCTTCATCATAAAAGAAGGCGCGAACGCCCCAGCTGAGACTGAGCTGATTAACAAGCGATTTTTCTTTTGTGAAAATATAGAGGAATGATTTGGGGCGATAACTGCTTAGCATAAATCCGGTATAACCGCTCTGGGTCATTCCGATGATACCATTGGCACTGGTATCGAGTGCCAGTTTACAGGCATTATAACAAATGGCATCACTTAAAAAAGAAGGGGATTTGGACTGTGGTTTCAGCATTTCTTCCCGGTCATAGTCATAGGCTTTCTGTTCTACTTCCAGGATAATCTTGGTCATGGTTTCCACCACCAGTTTCGGATACTTACCAGTAGCTGTTTCGCCACTGAGCATCACCGCATCGGCTCCTTCCAGCACCGCATTGGCCACATCAGTGATTTCACTTCTGTTGGGTTTGGTGCGGTCGATCATGCTTTCCATCATCTGGGTAGCTACGATCACAGGCTTGGCGCGGTGCAGGCATTTCTTGATGATGTCTTTCTGGATCAGGGGTATTTCTTCAATTGGCAATTCCACTCCAAGGTCTCCACGTGCAATCATGACCCCATCACTTTCTACAATAATATCTCTCAGGTTCCGGAGAGCTTCGGGCATTTCAATTTTGGCAATTACCTTGGCTTTGCAGTCAACGGATTTCAGTTTGGCTTTCAGTCCGGTAATATCTTCCGTCTTTCTGACAAATGATAATGCGATCCAGTCTACTTTATTGGCGATCATGAATTCCAGATCTGCCAGGTCTTTTTCAGTGAGTGATGGTAAAGAAATTTCGGTATCCGGCAGATTCACGCCTTTTTTGGGAAGTAGTATACCACCCAGGGTCACTTCCACTTTCACTTCTTTTGAAGCCGTGATTTCTCTGACAATTACTTCCAGCTTACCATCATCAATCAGGATTTTCTCACCCACTTTTACATCGGCGTGCAGATCGGGGTAGGAGACAAATATTTTTTCTTTGGTTCCAACTACTCTTTCGTTAGTAAAAGTGAGGATATCACCTTCATCAATTGTAAGAGACCCTCCTTCAATTTCACCTACCCGAAGTTTGGGTCCCTGTAAATCGGCCAGGATGGCTATGTTATAAGGTTCGTTCCTGTTAATCTGCCGGATATGGGTTATAATTTTTGCTTTGTCTTCATAATTACCATGCGAAAAATTCAGACGGAAAACATTCACACCGGCTTTCACCAGTTCCAGCAGTTTTTCATAGGTATCGCAGGCTGGTCCTACCGTGGCCACAATCTTGGTTCTTTTATAAGCATGCTGGCGTCCGGCTTCCTTATCAAAATCTTTGTGAAGGTATTTTTCAATATTCTTGGTCATACTTGTTGGTTATTTGCTGGTACACAGAATCAGGAGGCGAGAATCTTTACGATCTTCATCCATTCATCGCTGATCTTGCCTTTGTTCTTCACTGCGTCCTGCAAGGGTAAATAATGCATTTTATTGTTAAGGATGCCCACAAATACATTGTGTCTTCCTTCGATCAGGCTTTCCACGGCATGGTAGCCCATCCGGCTGGCGATTAACCGGTCGATACAGGTAGGGGAGCCGCCTCGCTGGATATGGCCGAGGATACAAACCCTGATTTCGGCATTGGGTAATTTTTCTTTCAGGATGGCCTGTACATTGTTGCCACCACCAAATTCATCACCTTCGGCTACTACAATCAGGTTCACCAGTTTTTTACGGCGTTCTTTCTCCAGCAGCGAACTGATCAGGTCATTCATGTTGGTTTTTCTTTCAGGGATCAGGATATTTTCTGCACCGGTGGCAATACCACTGTGCAGGGCAATATAACCGGCATCCCTTCCCATCACTTCAATCACGAAGATCCGGTCATGCGCATCCATGGTATCCCTGATTTTATCAATGGCTTCTACGGCTGTATTGACAGCTGTATCAAATCCAATGGTAAAATCTGTTCCGCTGATATCTTTATCAATGGTGCCTGCCAATCCCACACAGGGGATATCAAAATCCTGACTGAATTTTACAGCACCCCGAAAGGATCCGTCACCACCAATAATCACCAATCCGTCAATCCCTCTTTTCTTCAGGTTATTATAGGCTTTCTGCCGGCCTTCGAGTTCAAAAAATTCCTTGCATCGGGCGGTTTTCAGAATCGTGCCTCCCCGCTGAATAATGTTGGCTACCGAGCGGGAGTCCATCTGGTAAATATCATCTTCAATCATACCCTGGTATCCACGCATGATGCCAAACATTTCCAGTCCGTGATAAAGACCTGTACGTACCACCGCCCTGATCGCAGCATTCATACCGGGTGAATCGCCCCCGGAAGTCAAAACTCCAATCCTTGAAACTTTCTTTTCCATTACTTGATTTAAGCCGTCAAATTTACGGTTTTGTTTGGTATGTGTATCGAATACATACTAACGGGTGTTAGAGCCCTTTGTATCAGCAATTCATCACATTTTGTTAACAGGAATACCCAATGATACGGATAAGAACCGATAATCAGTCTTTGTATGTTGTGTTATAAATATTCTATATGAGAAGATTCTTTTTTATCGGGCTTTTATTTGTTTGTATACCGGCCATTGCGCAGGACAATAGCACCTGGGTTCGGGCATTCCCGATCACGGATTATATGATTGACCTGAATGACTCAATAAAACTGGTGCAGGTGGAATTACCGGATGATCTGCAGTTCAAAGAAAAACAACTGGGTGTGATCAGGGGTGTGTATAAGGATAAACACAGCGATACGCTGGCCAAAGGATATGGTCGTTGTCAGTTGATAAAAGGAAATTTTTATTATTTCGCCATTGGTAAAAACGACAGCAAACAGCAACCAAAAGCGGGTGATCTGCTGTATACGATGATGCAAAAATCCGACCTCTTTTATGGACAGATTCCGCAACTGGCCGGACATTTTATCCGCTTACTGGATGTACAGGATGCACCATTCTATGACCGTTATGAAGTTTTCCGGTACTGGTCAGCTGATCTGGAAAATAAACTGCTGGATTCAATGATAGCGGATATCCGGTATACGGGTACCTATTTCCTGGAAAATGCACCGGACATGAACCAGCCAGTTAGCACTGGTTCGTTCAAAGGAAAAAAATTGCTGGAACTGATGAAGGATTGCCAGAAAAACTGGCTGCTGGATTTTTTTGACTATATACAGGCCCGGCCAAGATTGTATGCAGGACGTGACTGGAAATTAGCTGAAATCTTTGCCACCTGGCTCAGCGCAGGGGCGCCGACTGTAATACACGGGTCAGACTAAATGATTCATCCCTGAATAAAGCCATTTGTGCAGTTGGCTGCTGCTGATTGCAGGCGGATTCCTATCTTTCAGGAACAAACATTCCTGTATGAAAAAAATCCTCCTGCTTTTATTATTGGGCAGCACGACCCGGTTGCCGGCACAGTTAACTTATCCGGTTACCAGAAAAGTAGATACAATAACGGATTACCATGGAACAAAAGTGGCTGATCCCTATCGCTGGCTGGAAGATGACCGAAGTGAGGAAACCAAAGCATGGGTTACCGCACAGAATAAAGTGACTTTTGATATACTGGATAAGATTCCTTACCGGGCGGACTGGCAGAAAAGACTGGAGGAAATTAATAATTATCCCAAGTACTCCTCTCCGTCACCCAAAAGCGGATACTATTATTTTTATAAGAATGATGGTTTACAAAACCAGAGTGTCCTGTATCGGCAAAAGGGATTAAGCGGGCAACCAGAAGTAGTACTTGATCCAAATAAATTCTCGGCTGATGGCACCACGGGGCTGGCCATCTTCTCGCTTTCGAAGGATGGAAACTATGCGGTAGTTGGTAAAACAAAAGGTGGCAGCGACTGGAGAACATTGTATATCATGGATACCCGTACACTCAGTTATCTTCCTGATTCAATTGAGTGGGTAAAAGTGTCCGGTGCAAGCTGGCAGAAGGACGGTTTTTTTTACAGCCGTTATCCGGCCACAGAAAAAGGGAAGGAGCTCTCCACTAAAAATGAAAACCACCAGGTTTACTTTCACCGGGTAGGAACGAGCCAGTCTGCCGACCAACTGGTATATGAAGATCCAGCCAACCCCCAGCGCTTTCATGGAGTGTTTACAGATGAAACAGAACGGTATGTTTTCCTGAATATTTCTGACCGTGGAAAAGGCAAGGATGGGAATGCACTCTGGTATTATGATAGCCAGCAAGCCGACAAAACATTTAAACCACTGATCCGCGATGCGGGAGATTATAGTTATAATTTAATAGCAGAAGAAAATGGCCGGTTTCTGCTGCTCACCAATGATGGTGCTAAGAACAGACGCATCATCATGCTGGACCCTTCTCACCCGGAAAAGGAAAACTGGACAACTATCATTGGGGAAAAGCCGGAAAATATTACTTCTGTTTCTGCAGCGGGAGGGAAATTATTTGTGAGTTATCTGAAAGATGTGACCAGCCGGATTTATGTTCACGATATGAAGGGACAATTTGAGAAAGAAGTCAAACTGCCTTCTCTTGGTTCGGCCGGTGGTTTTGGTGGTGAAAAAAATTATAAAGAAGTGTTCTATACTTTTACTTCTATCACCATGCCACCGACCATTTACCGGTATGATATTGAAACCGGCATGAGTACCATTTTCCGGAAACCGGAATTACAATTCAATCCGGAAGATTTTGTGACCGAGCAGGTTTTTTACCCCAGCAAGGATGGAACAAAAGTTCCCATGTTTGTCACGTATAAAAAAGGCATGACAAAAAATGCAAAGAACCCCACTATTCTTTATGGCTATGGCGGATTTAATATCAGCAGCACGCCATCTTTTTCTCCTTCACGTATTACCTGGCTGGAGCAGGGTGGCGTTTTTTGTATTGCCAACCTGCGGGGAGGAAGTGAGTACGGCGAGCAATGGCATGAAGCAGGGATGCGGTTTAAAAAACAAAATGTGTTCGATGATTTTATCGGGGCTGCAGAATACCTGATCAAAGAAAAATACAGTTCCCCTGATTATCTGGCCATCCAGGGTGGTTCCAATGGTGGATTACTGGTAGGAGCTGTGATCAACCAGCGACCAGAATTATTTAAAGTGGCCATTCCGCAGGTGGGAGTGATGGATATGTTGCGTTTTCATAAGTTCACGATTGGATGGAACTGGATTGCAGAATATGGAAGCAGTGATCAGCCTGCCGATTTTAAAAACCTGCTGGCTTATTCGCCCATCCATAATATCAAACCGGGTATTGCTTATCCTGCAACAATTATTACTACCGCCGATCATGATGACCGGGTGGTACCGGCCCATTCATTCAAGTATGCGGCCACCCTGCAGGAATATTATAAAGGGAAAAATCCGTTGCTGATTCGTGTAGACGTAAACTCGGGACATGGTGCCAGTAATCTCAAAAAATCACTGGAAACTACAGCAGATATTTTTTCATTTACGTTTTATAATATGGGTATCAAACCTGTTTTTAAAACAACTGTAAAACCTGCAGAGAAAAAAGGGTTTTAACTGGGAGTTCCGCTTTTCTCTTATTCTAACATTAAATGGAGATTTGCTATGCGGGTGCTGATCACAGGTGCCAATGGTTTTTTGGGGTATAGCCTGTCTGCCTTGTTATTAAAAAAAGGGGTTGCAGTAATTGCTACCGGCAGCGGCCCCTGTCGTTTGCCCTTTCAGGAGAATAGTTTGTTCCGGTATATCCCCATGGATATCACTGTTCCTGCAGCAGTGCATCAGCAAATAAAATTAGCAGCTGCTGATATCATTGTACATACAGCAGCGATGAGTAAACCTGATGAATGTGAACTTCATCCCGAAAAGGCATATGCAGTGAATGTAAGGGGAACCGCTGAAGTACTGGAAGCGGCCGCTTCCATAGGCAGTCATTTTCTTTTTCTTTCCACTGATTTCATATTTGACGGACAAACTGGTATGTACCAGGAAGAGGATCCGCCCGGCCCCGTTAATTATTACGGACAAACCAAGCTGGAAGCTGAATTACTGACCAGGCAATACCCTTTTGATTACAGTATTGCCCGAACTGTACTGGTTTATGGGAATAATCGCTCCGGCAGGAAAAATATTCTGGGCATGGTGAAAGAGAAGCTGGAAAAAGGTGAAGTATTTAAAGTGGTGGATGACCAGCTGCGTACTCCTACATTTATAGAAGACTTATCCTTTGGGATCTGGAAGATGATTGAGCAAAGACCAAAAGGAATCTTTCACATTGCAGGAGAAGAGCAAATGACTCCTTATGAGATGGTGGTAAGAACTGCAAAGTTTTTAGGTTATAATGTTAATTTGCTGCAGCGGGTAAATGCCTCCACATTCACTGAACCGGCCAAACGACCCCTAAAGACAGGCTTTGATATTACAAAAGCAAAAAAGGAACTCGGGTATCAACCGGTTCCTTTTGAAAAAGGGTTGGAACTAACATTTTATTAGAAATAAAAACTGATGGCTGCTTTCAGAAACAAAGGCGTTCCTGGTGTATAATGAATTTCGGAAACAGGTGCTGCTTCAAAACGGAGTCTTGATTCCGTATCAAACTGCGCCTCCCGCCAGTTGCGGTTGAGGAGGTTTTCACCTGATATCATCAGGTCAAATTGTTTGACTCTGTAATTGACTACGGCATCCAGCAGAAAATATCCCTGGGCCTGAATGCTGTTGTCTTCATTGGCCGGTCTTTCGCCAATCAACCGGTAACGCAGGGAAGCACTGAAGCCTTTTTTTGTTTTTGCTGTCAATCCTCCGATACTGGTTAGGGCAGGGGCGAGGGGGATATAGTCTTCCCCTTTTGCTGCCTCCAAAGCCCTTGCTCTTGTAAGGTTGATATCAAAATCGGCAAAGAGCCAGGGATTAAACTGGTAACGCGCGGATAGATCAATTCCCATCCTTCTGGATTGTCCCCCTGGTTCTACAATGCCGGCATCACCAACATATATAAATTCCTGGGCTGAGAAAAGATGCCAGATGGCTGTTTTAAGAATCAGATTTTTGACCGGTTTAAGAATGATGCCCAGATCGGTGCCGATAACCCTTGGTAAAATATCCCGGGCGGCCTGATCCAGGATAACCCTGGTATCATTGGAATGAAATCCGATACCGTTATTGAGGTAGATCTTTATCTTGGGGTCAGGGGTATAACTCAGGTTTATTTTTGGGCTGAGGATACCCTTTGTTTGTCTGGAAAATGTAGTTGCACCTGCCAGTTCATCCCGGTATTTGAAAGTAAAATGATCATATCGGAGAGAAGCATTCAAACTGAGTTTTTGACTGAGTTCTATATCCTGGTTCACCCAGGCAAATGCATTAGTTTCTCTTACATCTCCTTTCTGTATGCTGTTGAAAAACTGATAGCGGGTGGCTTTACTCAGTTCAATATCTTTTATATCATCATAACGGAAGCCGGAACCAAATTCTGTACTGGCTGATTTTCCACCTAATTGCCAGGGACGTGCAGCCGTGGTGGTATATCCCCATATATTTCTTTTTTCGCGCTGGTTGATCATATCACCGCTAATAGGGTCATCCAGGAAGAAAGTGAAATTGGAATAGAGATTGAACTGATAACGGCTGTAAAAAAGATGATCGGTTGTTTTCCAGTTGCTCTTCCATTGTTTATTGAAACGGGCACTGATATTGGTACGGCTGGTATTGCCGCCTTCTGTATTATCAATAGCTCCAAAACGACCGATTTGTCCGGATTGCACTGCCCGATCAGGTATTTGTCCGGAGGCATTCCATTTACTATCGAATGTACTGGCGCTGATGATCAGCTGGGTTTGTTTGCCCCACCAGGTATTGTATTTTCCCATCAGATTGAAGCGTCTGAATTGTTGCGGGCTTTCAAAATAACCATCGGTACGGTTATATTCCGATGCCAGGTATAATTGTTCTCTTTTTTCATCGGTGGAATTATTCAGCACTTTGATCATTCCTGCCAGTCTTTGCGTATTGTACCGGCCGATTTCTGCTTTCAGCATATTTTCATCCAGGAATTCGCGGGTATTGAAATCAACAAATGCAGCAGTGGCAAGATTACCCTTGGTAGCCTGGTATGGGCCTTTATCAAAAGTTACTTTTTCTAAAGTCTCCGGTATCAGAAAGTGCAGGTCTGCATATCCCTGTCCATGGGCGTGACTAACCATATTCACAGGTAATCCGTCAACCGTAATGGCAATATCGGTTCCGTGGTCAATATCAAAACCGCGAAGGAAAATCTGCTCAGCCTTGCCACCCCCCGCATGCTGGGCAATAAAGAGTCCGGGTACAATCCGCAATATATCCTGTGAACTGTTTACCGGCCTCAGTTTAATATCCAGTGCACTAAGGGTATTAAGCACACTGCTTTTTTTACTATTGATTCTTACTTCTGCCAGCGAGAGATCTGCTTTTTTCAGTTTGATTGTAACAGTTGAGAGCAAGCTGGGTTTTACTTCCACCGGTACGATGGCGGTTTTATAACCAATATGCGAAACGATCAGTTCATACTGACCCGCTTCAATACCGGAAAAACGAAACCGGCCAAACAGATCTGTATTATTACCTGCTCCGACCCCCATATTAACAGAAGCACCATTGAGGGGAGTATTGGATTCTGCATCTGCAATCAGTCCTTCAATATTTCCTTTTTGGGCAAATAAAATATGTCCCATCGAAAGACTCAAGGTGAGCAAAATTGATTTCAGTTTCATTAGTTGATGTTTCCCTTAGATACGGGATAAAAATACGACTGGTTTTGCGGTATTTTATTTTTTTAAGGATAACAGGCTGGAAAAAAGTTTTACCGGTTTCAATCCGGAAATCCCCACTCATCGTAACTGACTGAGCAACCCATTACCCTTTTCAGTACTTGAGAAGGGAAAATGATTCCACATATTTAATCATAAAACAATCAAACATGAAAAAGAAAGTTTTTACAGGGGCCTTGCTCTGTATCATTGCAGCAGGTGGTATCCTCCTGGCAGCGGATCATATTGATGCGCCTGCAGTCACCGGTCCAGGCAGTACCAGCCCGGGAAATGATATTACTGATATCTATGCCTTTCAAAGTCCGGCTGATAACAGTAAAATGGTTTTGGTGCTGAATACCCAGGGCCTGCTTTCACCAACAGCTTCCGCAACGGCCAGTTTCCCGTCTAATGTATTGTATGAATTCAATATCGATAATACAGGGGATAATGTGGAAGACCTCGTGATCCAGTGCCTGATCCAGAATGGAAAAATGCGGGTGTATGGCCCAGTGGCTGTAGGTACACCAGGATTGACGAGTACCATCAAAACCAGCGGACCGGTAACAGAAGTAATGGTAACAGGATATGGGGCTGCAGCCAATACCGGTAGCAACAGTAACGGTATCCGGGTATTTGCAGGACCCAGGGATGATCCATTCTTCTTTGACCTGGCACGCTTCAAAGAAATTGTAGGAGGCACACAAAGCAGTTTTCGCAACCCTGGTGTGGATACATTCGCCGGCACAAACGTAATGTCGATTGTAGTGGAAGTCCCCAAGACCCTGCTGGGATCCGGTGCCACCATCAATGTATGGGGAGAAACAAAATCTAAATAATTAACTCAACGAAATTTAAAAGATATGAAAAGGAATACACTTGCAGTACTTGGTTTATTCGCTGTAGCCACTCTTGGAATGACCAGTTGTGATAATGACGATATGCCGGCTGATAATTTTGACACATCTGGTACTTTCAGCCAGAACGATCAGATGGCCCGTCCTGCTGTTAATACGGTTTTTGTCGGGGCTGCCCGTAAAAATGAATTCAATACCACGGTACCTTCTGCCATGAATGCCGCATTCAATGCACAGTTTCAGTCGGTGCTGACTGGTTACGGGTATACACAGAATGCATTGGGACAGGATAAGGCCACGTTTACTGGTCTGCTTGTAACGGATGTGCTGAATGTAAAAATGAGTGGCACCACCACATTCTTTGATGGCACGAATGTACTCACCGGCAGGGCATTGGCGGATGATGTAATTGATACGGAACTGCTGCTGATTTTTGGCGGTGCTGCCGGTACGGCGAATCCGGGATTGACCAAGGACAACGTGAATGCCAATGACAAAGCCTTCATGAGCACTTTCCCTTATCTCGCTACTCCACATTAATCAATTACCGGGCAGCCTTGCTGCCCGGTTTAAATTTCAGGATATGAAAATCAGATCCGTTATTGGTTTGTTATTGATCGGCCTGATCCTTTGCTCCTGCTCCAGGAAGAAAATGGTGACCGCAACAAAGGATTATGCGCAATACATGAACCCTGCGCATTTTCGCAAGCAGGAAAAAAGGGTGAAAGCGGAAACGGCATTCTGGACTGATAGACTGAGAAGGGATACTGCCAGTTATGTGAACCTGATGGAACTGGGCCGCTGTTTTTTGTCGGAGTTCAAACTGAATGCTGACATTCAGCGATTAAAGGCTGGTGATTCATTGTTAAAAGCCGCTTCTGCAAGACTCAATCACAGGGAGCCGGAATTGCTGTACGCGCTTACACAAAATAACATTACCCGGCATCGTTTTAAAGAGGCAGCTATGTTGAATAATGATGCTGCCCAAGCCGGAGGAAGCAGCTATACCATTTGCCTGCTCGACTTTGATGTGAATATGGAACTGGGTGATTATGATGCCGCCTTGCAGCAGTTGAATAAAATAAAAGACAAAACAAGCTTCGATTACCTGATCCGAAAGGCGAAATGGGAGGATCATCTTGGTAATCTGGATCTAGCTATTTCTATTATGGAAGAAGCGGCAAAAAAGACAGGAAACAGCCGGGTGGCTGCCAGTTGGGTACAATCCAACCTGGGAGATATGTATGGACATGCGGGAGAAGTAAAAAAATCTTACCAGTGTTACCTGGATGTTTTAAAAAATGAACCCGCGAATTTTCATTGTTTGCAGGGAATTGCCTGGATCGCTTTTTCTCACGATGGGGAACCTGAGGCAGCAAAAAAAATCATTTCTTTTATCCTACAATATTACCCGGAGCCGGGACTTTATCTTCAGTTGGCACAAATTGCCGAATCGCAGGGGAGAAGTAGTGAGCGGGAAAAAAATGAGAACAGGTTCCTGGAAATGGCCAGGAATGACCGCTATGGTAATATGTATAATCAGTATCTCGTTGAACTGATGGCTGGCAAAAAAGAAACAAAAAATGAAGCGCTGCGATTAGCAGAGAAAGAACTGAATAACAGGTTTACTCCTGAAACGGCCGATCGCTATGCATTGGCATTATTAAGCAACGGGGAAGTTCAAAAGGCTTATCAGTTTGCAAAAGCATATGTGTACAGGCGTTGTTTTGAGCCATCGGTACTGTTACATACCGCACAAATATTTGCAGCAGCGGGCAGGAGCCGGGAAGCCAGGGAAATGCTATCAGCCTGCAGGGAAAGTGCTTTTGAACTGGGACCTGTGAAAATGAATACCGTGAATAGTTTACTGGCATCAGTTCCATAATCAGTGTCCGCCATTCCATTTTTGTTCGCCTGCTTTTATTTCAACGGCGAGCTCATTCTCTTTGGGCGGAACCGGACAGTTGTATTTATTACTGATATAAGCGCAATAGGGATTATAAGCTTTATTGAAATCTAACCGGAAATCATCCGACCCGATTTCCTCTGTGCTGAGATCAATATAACGCCCAACTTCATAAGTGACTTCACCATTGGTTTTATCGGTAAAGGGGATAAAAAGGTAGTTGGCGTATTGCGGATCATTCATCAGGTTTTTGGATTGGTATACATGGAGCCTGAACATCTGACCCTGCAGGGTAAAACGCAAAATGCCATACACCCTGAATGCCTTGCTGATGGTGCCGGAAGTAGGCATATTGAACCAGGGGGCATCCACGATTCTTTCAAATTGTGCCGGGATAGCATAGTTATGGTCTATTGGATAGAACTGCAGTTTTTGCCGATCCTCGCCGGTTACTACTTCATGTGTATTGATATACCTGTTCCGGAAAGCCTGCAGGCTGTCTGTATACCAATTCGTCTGCGCTTTCAAATTAAGCACCACACAGCATAAAAGACAGGAAAGTAAAACGGTTCTCATGATTATTCTTTAATTCATCATCAGCACGTTGACACTTCTTTGCAGGATATTAAAAGCAATTTCAGCCATCAGGTTTTCTTTATCCAGGGTTGGGTTTACTTCCGTGATCTCGAAGCAGCAGACTTTTCGGTTCTGCATGAATTTACTGATGAGGTCTTCTGCTTCTCTTTCCCGGAGCCCGTTGCTAACGGGAGTACCGGTGCCTTTTGAAATAGAAGAATCCAGGCTGTCCACATCAAATGAAATATAAATGTCGGTACAATCGGCAAGATATCGGATGACGGATCTTACCACGTTTTCAGCCCCCTTGCTTCTGACTTCCTTGGTGGTAATCACTTTCATGTCATATTTTTCAATCAGGTGTCTTTCTTCCTTTTCATAATCACGGAGTGAAATAAATACTACATCTTCCGGAAGAACTTTGGGGGCAATTTTCCCAATATTCTTCAGGTAGTTCCAGTAGCCGGTGGTTTCCTCATCCAGTTCATGTACAGCACATTCCTCATTGTTTTTACTGATAGAGACCGCCATGGGCATCCCGTGTACATTTCCGGAAGGAGTGGTATAGGGTGTATGTAAATCTGCATGGGCATCGATCCAGATCACGCCCAGTTTGCTCTTGGGTTTCGCCATTTTTATCCCGGCGATAGTAGCACCTGCGGTACTATGGTCACCACTGAGTATTACCGGGAAAAAATTATTTTTCATGGTATCACAAACTGATTTACTGACCCGGTCATAAATGGCCGTAATCCCCTTGATACGTTTGGCATAGGGGGATTCGATGGGTTCATAAAGCAGTTTGTTTTCAGTAGGAATTTTTTCAGAAGGGAAGTGGATAAAGAAATTACTCATAAAATCCAGGGCGGCGATTTTGATCGCATCAATACCCAGACTGGCACCTCTGGTACCGGCACCTATTTCAGATGGTACTTCAATCAGTTTAATATTTTTCATACAATAAGTATTCGTAAAACAATACGGCGGGGCCGTTGGCGCAGAAAAGTAAAGTCAGGAAAATAAGAGGTCCTGTTAATCCGGGATATAGAAATTAGCAGGCAGCGATTGCTCTGCAAAGCGGTAAATATGTTTTATGATCTGCTGAACAGGTTTCATATGCGCAATGGCAAAGGTAATTCATGTTTTGCTGCCCCGCAAGTACGGGAATTTGATCTGCTTTTATTCGTGGGCGGCCAGGATCGGGATATGGCTATGATAGGCCAGGCGTTTGGTATGGGTAGACTTGAAAATGGAAGTAGCGTTGCTCTGGTGTTTGGGTATGGTAATCAATACATCAATTTTGTAATCTTTCACAAAAGTATCAACCGCTTCGAAAAAGTCGTTTTTAGTGATGAAATAGAACTCAGTATTGAACTGGCTGAACATGCTGGCCAGTTTTTCCTTTCCTTCCTTTAATTCATCAGGAAGAGAAACATATACATCCTTATTGACATGTATGATATGCAGTTTCGGATTGAACATCTCCAGTACGGAGCTGATCAGGGCAGAAGGGGTCACATTTTCAACGTTCTTGAAATCTGAAGCAAAAGCAACATTGCTTAATCCGTTATAAACCGCATCCGGTGGGATGATCATCACTGGGTAGAGGTTCTTATCAATCAGTCGAAGGGTATTACTGCCGAACATGGCTGCACGGATGGCAGATTTTCCGGTGATGCCCATTACAATCAAGGTGGCCCTTGTGGTATGTGCCATCCGGGAAATATTGTCAATGAGATCGCCGCCCATTTCTTTTTCACATTCCACCTTTCTGACTCCGGCGCGCAGGAATTCTTTTTTCAGGCTTTCCTGGTAATTGGTGCAAACATCCAGGTCATCATGGCTTTCATAATTGGTATAAAGTACGGCTACAGCATCTTCCTTACCTGCGAGCATTTTCGCTGTATAGCGGGCTGCATTCAGGGAAGTTTCAGAAAAGTCTACGGGAATTATAACTCGATGCATGCCGGGTTTTTGTTTGCTGCATCCAAATTTACTGAATTGATAACCAATCCCGAAAAGAATTCCTGCTAATAAATGGATTCAAAGGTTTGTTGCTGCTGCAACCGGGAAAAGCCCGGTGTTTGGCCACAAAGCAGGGCCAGTCTGCTCAAATAGGTTTTAAAGCCGGGTGAGCGGAAATGCTGGTTAGCCACTGATTCTTTCTTAAAACTTTTGATATGTACAAACCGGCAATCATCCTCTGCGGTGGCATAGCACTGGCTGCGCATTCCTCCGGGTCCATGACGGCTGAGGTCATCGAAATATTCATCAATCATCCTTTGTGCAATCTTTTGCTGACCGGAAGGAACTGCAAAAGACATAATATACCTTACCATAACTTTTTGTTTTGGTTTGCACAGCCGGTATCATCATGGCAAGCAAGAAAGAAAAAACGCTGCACCGGCAGGTACAGCGTTCAATTTTTTGGGATAAGCGGTAGTGTGGGTTATTCTTTTCCGGGGACTTTCATATTATCAACTTTCACGACTGTAGTGGCCGGACGCTGGTCAAACATTTTGCCGGCGAGTTCAGCATCGTGCTTGTACACATCGTCCCTGAACTGCAGGTTGCCATCATTATCTACCCAGGCGGTATAATAGATGATAAAAACCGGTACCGGTTGTTTGAGTTTGACCATTTGTTCGCTGGTACGGTTCATCGCCGCTACTATTTTTTCCCGGGTCCATTCCGTTTCATTTCGCAGCAGCCATTCAGCCATTTTCTGTGGCTCACTCAGGCGGATACAGCCATGACTGAATGCTCTTTTATCCTCATTGAAGAATCCTTTGGAAGGTGTATCATGAAAATACATATTGAAACTGTTGGGGAAAATGAATTTAACCTTGCCCAGTGCATTTCCGGGGCCAGGGCGTTGCCGGATCCCATTGCCATATTTCTCCATATTCTTTCTATCCAGATAGCCAGGGTTGCGGGCAATTGCCGGTAAGATTTCATTTTTGATGATGCTTTGGGGAACATTCCAGTAGGGACTGAATACCAGGTAGCTGAGATCGCCATTGAACATCATGGTATTATTGCCCACTTTTCCGACCACTACAACCATATCAAAAACGGATTGATTTCCGTCGTATACATGCAGGATGAATTCCGGAATATTTACAATGATCAGGTTGCCTTTGGGTTGCTGAGGCATCCATCTCATCCGGTCCATATTGATTAAAATCTGTTGCACTCTTTTATCAGCACTTACATTCATGTCTTTAATCAGTCCGGCTGAAAGAATACCCGTTTGTTTATAACCCAGGGAATGCTGGAATTTTTTAACAGCCAGTTCCAGGGTATCGGTAAAAATGGCTGAACTGTCTTTGCCAGGCATGTCACCGGTCAGCTGCAGTCTTTTTTTAACCAGCGGAATGGCAGGATCGCTGGCCTCTTTTTTCAAACTTCCCTTGATAACAGGGATTTCCGGCCAGCCACCGAGGCGGGCGATTTCGAAATAAACCGCCAGTTGTTTTTTCAGTGCCGCATACATGGGGTTTACATCTTCATAATATTTTTCATCCTTGTGTTTCTTATTCAACAGAGAGTCGGCCATGATCATCGGATACATCTTTTTGATGGGGATGAATTTTTCCTGCTCTTTTCTTTTTACATATCCTTTTTCGTAGGTACTGTTGATATAGCGGATGAAATGTTCTGTAAAACCAAACTCGGTTTGCAGCATGCCTGAGTCTTTGCTGCTGAAGACCACTTTTTCCTGGCTCATATAGCCATCTGCTTTTTTATAAAAACCGGAATTCAACAGGCTGCTGTCTTTCAGGTGGGTGACTGCATAATCATACTGGTTCCAGAAAAAGCGGGCCTGTTCGGTCAGGCCGCTAGGGGCAAACCAGGCGTACTGGTAATTGCGGGCGTTGTAAAAGCTGCGGATTCTGCGCGCAATTTTTTTATCGGAGAGCTGGCGGGTTTCAATATATCGTTCCATGGCCATGCTGTCAAGGAACACATTATTGTAAGCCGTATTTTCATCAATACTGTAATCGCGGTCGGTTACTTTTTTGGCCTTTCCCGTTTTTTCTTCGGGGGCGTCTACGTTTTCGATCTCAGGCTGTTCTGTTTGTTCTTCTTTATCCTTTTTGGAATTGCAGGAAAAAATGATCAGCAATACTGCTCCGAAGAGCCAATTTTTCTTGGACATGAATCAGGTTTATGGGTGAATGGAAAGACAGTATAAAATTAAGATAAGCCGGTCAAAAACAAAATGGGGGTGAATAACTGTTCAGGACTGCCTGAGTTTTTGTTTTAATTCTATCGCAGCCCGGGTGTAACCGCCATCGGAACCATCTACAAAGTGGATATGTTTTTCATTCATATTTCTGACATAGCAGGATAGCACCGATTCTTTACTAACAAAAAGGCCATACCAGATAAGGGATGACTGTTCAAGCTGATCCAGGGCTTCTTTTAGTTCCTGTCTTTGTGCAGTGGTGCCGGAAATGACGGTATTGATTCGTCCGTCTATCACGAGGGTATCCGATAACTGCACCAGTTGCTGTAAATAATTTTTCCCTGTTTTTGTTTTGAAATATACCCTGCCCAGCAGCGTGGTGAAAAGTTTTTGTATCAGATAAAGTGGTTGATAGCCCCCCAGTTTAGCCTTCATTTCCCGGGTGATCTTGGACACGGTGGCTTTTAATTTCAACTGAGACACGGTGATGGGTTTTCTTTTTTCAGGATCACCATAGATCCGGTCCAGTTGCCTTATTACCTGTTGAAAGGCACTGGCCTGGCTTACACCGTCACGGGCTACCACCAGCAGGCTGACTACTTCATCATTTGTGACTGGTGGTTTAATGCGGTCCCAGCGGCATTCCATACCGGTCATGTCCAGTTCTTCATCTGGTAATGGCATGGCCGGCATATTAAAATCTTCTGACTTTATAATTTTCTCTGCATGGGAAAGTCCCTTGCCCAGCATCACCGGAATGGCAAATAGCTGTGAGGTTTTGAGTTTGGTGACTTTTAATTCTTGACCGGCTGCATAAATATCATTCACGGGTACCAGCCCTACACGTAGTTGGAGGTTGAAATTTTTTTCCGTGTTATCCTGATGAAGCAGCAGGGCTTTTTTGCAGGGTTCCAGAATAGAAGGGGGGATGATAAAAGTGGCACCATCACCGCCAAAGAAAAATGGAATGGTAATCTCTGCTTTATATACAATATTCAATACGGCCACTATGCTGCCGGTAGCCACCAGGTTCACCGTTTCATGTAAACCGGCGGCAACGGCTTCCGTTGATTTTTTTACATCGGTGATGATCACATGCCAATTCTCAGGAATGCGGAAGAAAAGGTGATCTTCTGCCAGTAATTCGCTCAGTGGAATTTCATTCACCGGGAGACGGGAGTAAAATTGATCGGTGGATGACATGGGAATTAGTTATTGGGAATTAGGTATTGGGCTAAATAGAAAGAAACAAGATACAAAAAACAAAGAAGCACAATGGAGAGAAAAAAATAAAAAGGGCCGTATCAAAGATTGGTACGGCCCTTTTTATTTTTTGAGATACTGCCTGTTTTTAACAGACAGACATAAGAAAACAGGCGCCCGAAGAACGGGCGTCTGTATCAAAAAAAGTTTCGAAATAAATTAAAGGACGATCACACTGTTGGAACCACCGTATACATTCGGTGCTTCACTATCAGCTGCTGGTTCGTTCAGCCAAATCGTTTCGTTGACCAGGTACTTGAATTCATGTCTGGTTTCTTTGGGGAGATTCACATCAGCACTGAAACTGCCATCTTTCTTCTTACTCATCAGGACGGAATTTTCCCAATCACTGTTGAGACCGAGTATTTCAACGGTTTCAGCATCCTCCACTTTAAAGGAGAATTTTACTTTGCAATAGTCTTTTGTCTTGAAATAAGTTTTTTGTACCATTTGTTTTGCTTTGATTTTGAGTCAGTAAGAGGTTCACGGCAAATGGCAATCGCAGGGGTATCGTAGTTTTCCCAGCCGTTAATACGCGATTTTGGCAAAAGTAACCCTTTTTTTGACTGTTTTCTTTACCAGCCGGTAAATTAGGTTCAGCTTTATAGTGAAATCCAGACCGGGCAACCGGCCATCCAATCAGTAACCAATATCCTAAGTTATGAACCAGTCCTACTGTAATGACCAGGCATATATTGCCGAGTCCTTTCATCTCGACGATGACTATATTGGTCAGATGTCAAGATTATCTCAGTTCAAGATTAATTCTTACAAACTATCCCTGATCAAGGCATCTTTTTGCCGGACCAAGGACGAACTGGAAAAAAACCTCCATTCCACTTTATTGAATTACACCAGTCCGGCCATCATCCTTGCCGACCTGGGCTTCTTTAAATCGGAAACAGAGAATTAATCCACATTTCATACACCCAACCTTACAGTTCAGCGGGTTATTACAACGCCGCTACTGCTTCTTTTGCTACCTTCGGCCTCCAACTTTAACCAATGGCCGGACAATCACATCAGCTGGCAGCAATTCTATTTGCCGACATCGTAGGCTATACGGCCATGATGCAGGAGAATGAGGAATTGGCTGTAGAGAAAGTCAACCGGTTCCGGGAAGTAGTGGAACTGGTGGCAGAAGAGCTCAATGGCAAAATCGTTCAGTATTACGGGGACGGTTCGCTGCTGCTTTTTCAGAGCTCCACCGATGCGGCGGAATTTGCCAAACTATTACAGGAAGATTTATACAATGAACCACAGGTACCCGTAAGGATCGGCATCCACATGGGTGATGTGCTGGTACATGCCGGGAATATTTTTGGAGATGTGGTGAATATCGCCTCCCGGATACAATCACTCGCACCAGCCGGCGGGGTTTATATTTCAGAAGTGGTATACCGGAATATTGCCAACAAAAAAGAACTGGAATCGGTTTTTGTCAAGGAAGAGAAACTGAAAAATGTAAAAGATCCCATGCGGATCTACCAGTTACTGACGGAAGGCATTCCTGCACAAATGCATTTGCCCGAAACACCAGTTATTCCTGCCGCTTCATCCAACGCCAATCATATCGCAGTACTTCCCTTTGCTAATCTCAGCAGCGATCCGCAGCAGGATTATTTCAGCGATGGCTTAACAGAGGATATCATCACCCAGTTATCCAAGATCAGGGCTTATAAAGTGATTTCACGGACTTCAGTAATGCAGTATAAAACCAGTCCGAAATCAGTCAAAGAGATCGGAAAGGAATTAGGCGTATCGCTGATCCTGGAAGGAAGTGTGCAAAGGCATGGAGAAAAAGTGCGGATCACTGCCCAGCTGATCAATGCGATCACTGATGAACATATCTGGGCCGATTCCTATGACCGGTCCCTGCACGATATTTTTACCATACAGCGGGAAGTGGCATTGGCTATTGCTTCTGTGCTTAATACATCATTGACTAAAAAAGAAACCCAGGAGCTGGACTATATTCCAACGGCTGACCTGCAGGCTTATGATCTCTATATGCGGGGTCGTTTAATGCTGGAAAAAAGAAGCAAGGCAGATGTACTCAGTGCCCGGGATTATTTTCAGCAGGCGGTATCGCGTGACAAAGGATTTGCGGCAGCTTATGCGGGTCTGGCGGATAGTTTTTTATTATCCTCTTTCCGGGGATATGAGGATCCCGTTCAAATGCTCTGGCAGGCGAAAAAACATATTGATGTGGCGGCCGGACTGGATCCTTATTCCGGCGAAACACAGGCTTCGCTGGGGTACTGGTATTTCCAGAATTTCGACTGGCATGCAGCAGAGATCACTTATCAGCGGGCTATCCGGTTAAATGCCAATCAAAGCAATGTCTATCTCTGGCTGGCCATTTTATTACAGGCCAAGGGTGATAATGAAGGTGCACTGCAGGTTTATGACCAGGGTATTGAGATCAACCCGGTATGGGATTTTCTGCTCAAGAATAAAGTGATCCTCATGGCCAATATGAATAATCTGGAAGCGGCCGTGGCATTACAGGAAGAGCGGATCAGCAAGTTCCTTGAGCCGGAACAAAAGGAAAAGCTCTATTCCGAATTATCTAAACTGCATTGGTCAGCCGGTAACCAGGCCGAAGCCATCCTGGCAGCCGAGAAGGCCAATGACAAAGGATTGCTGCAGTTTTATAATAACGGAGACATCTCCCTTATGAAACAACCGCTGGACAGTTATTACCAGGGAATGGAAGAAAGAAGCGAATATATCTCCCAGCTTTGGATGGGATTGCAATATGCACATGCCGGTGCGAGAGACAAAGCCATTGATTGTTTCAATAATGCAGTTGCCTTGAAAGAAGCGGCTATTTCACTGCTCCTCATCAGGGATTTTGAATTCCTGAATATCAAATACCTGAATATGGCCCTGCTGACCAGGAAGGTGAAGCAACTGATTAATTTCTGATTTAATTATTGCCTCCTGTCTTGTAATATTTTACGGTGATTCTTTTCAATTTCATTTCTCCGTAGTGGTAACAGCCGTACATTCCTCTTTTGGTTCCGGAAGGATAACCGATGCCGATTTTAATTTCAATGGTTGTACCCGGGGTAACATAACCTTCCAGTTTAAAAGAAGATGAACCGGTTGCATGAAATTCACCAAAACTGGCATCAACCGAATCAAGAGAATAAATAGTTGCCATTTTTTTCCAAATGCCTAAACTGCCATAATCACTTAAAGAATAATCAGGCATTTCATTAAATGACTGACTATTCAGTTTGTTATTCGCCTGCACCACCATATCAATTCCGGTGATTGCTCCATAAGTATCCCAACCGGTGTATAAGTAATCATACTCAAAATTGATTTCTGCTGCAATGATTTCGGGGTTATTGGGTACCTTAAATTGCTGCTGGTAACCTAGTTGGTATAAGCCTAATTTGCAAGAGTTGGCATTCGGATAAGTTTCACAGGTGGCTCCGGAATTTGCCTTGAAGGCAAGCAGCCCGGTTGCAAAATCAGATAAACTGGAATCCGGATAACCTCCATCATTCGAATGATCAAAATTATATTCCCATGCATCCTGAAAAGGAGGAGTAATGGTTTTTGTAAATTCCTGATTCCCGATCAGCTTCAATTTTTTAAGCGCAACTAAGCTGGACAGTTTTGAAAGGGAAATCGTTTTAAAAGGCTTTGCTGAACGCAATGTTTGCGGGGCATTGATACCAGCTCCTGTATACAGATTTTTGAAAAGCTGGGTATTGTTGCTAAAGAGGGCTTTCACTTTATCAGCATTTGTTTTATTGGGGGTGGCGGTCTGACTGAATTCACGGATTTGAGCAGTCAGTTTTTTGTATTCAGGATTTCTGTTAGCCGCTGTCGCCAGCTTTTCCATAACATGCGGATCGCCCCAGGCTTTTTCTCTTTGGGCCAGCAGGTTAAATGAACAGCAAATCAGAAACAGTAAAAAGTATCCTTTCATAGTTTATATTGTTATGTATGAAGATAAAAATCTCTTTCTATGAAACTAACCGTATCACATCATCAGGGTACTGGCCATTATCTCCGCTTATCTCAGTAATTTTAGGGGAATGAAAAAATGGTTCTTATTGCTTTTGATAGCTGGATTCACCAAAGCTTCGGCACAGGGAGTTCAGGCGGAGCTGTCCGCGATGGATAGCGCTTTTGCTCAGGGCCATTACCAGCAGGCGGCTCAACTGGCAGAAAAAATTTACCCGCTTGCACAAAGCCAGATAAAAAATGATACAGTGCTCGTTGAATTTCACAGTACGGCAGGATCGGCCTATTATCAATTGGAAGACTATGTAAAGGCCGGAAAATTTTTCAGGGAAGCGGCTGATCTGGCGAAGAGCCGTTTAGGTGAAACTGAATACCATTTTTCACTGGCACTTTTCAATCTGGCATCCTGTTTAAAAGAGGAGGGAAGGTATGCCGAAGCTGAGCCGCTTTACCTGCAGTCTTTACCCGTACTGGCCACGGCATTCGGACAAAGCAGTTTACAATACACCCGTTGTTTTTATACCCTTGGTTCCATGTATGTGGATATGGGCAAATATGCCGAAGCCGAAAGCATGTGTGCTGCCGCTGTTCATTTTTATAAAACAATACTGGGCGAAACAAGTTCGGATTACCTCGGCGCCCTGGGCACCATGGCTGTGATTTACCAGGGACAGGCCAAGTACGAACAGGCAGAAGCCATCTTTCTTTCCCTGAAAAATTATCATGCCGCTCAGCCTGCACCGGATCAGGCTACATTACAAACACTGGAGAATAATCTGGGTGAATTGTACCGGCACATGGGTGATTATGCAAGGGCAGAGCCTGCATTGGAAAAAGCCGTTGCACTGGCAGGTAGCAATCCCTCCGCAGCCTTTTCCCTCAATAACCTGGCCCTGGTGCAAAAAGCACTCGGTAAATACAATGAAGCGGAAAACTCCTACCGCAAAGCATTACAGATTTACATAGCTCAAGGAAAAAGAGAACATCCAGATTATACCAATCCCCTCAATAA
>Ga0209174_10000722_pt1 | contig 24420 bp, 23 predicted proteins | sample JI91814BDNA_FD_187505 | JGI IMG/M metagenome (GOLD analysis project Ga0209174, IMG submission 187505) | Wastewater effluent complex algal communities from Wisconsin, to seasonally profile nutrient transformation and Carbon sequestration -... | ecosystem: Engineered > WWTP > Effluent > Algae...
GCCAGAGGTATATTAGCATTAACCGAACTCGTTATCTTTTTCTCGGGTTCTTAGATGCGGGTAAACAGAGATTGCGCTTTGACTTTTCTAAGAAGTCAGCAATCTCTGTTGCAAACTTATCATTCGGAAATTTTTCACGCAAAGGTTGAATTCTGTTTTCGATAGCTCCACTCATATCATATAAGAAATCATAGATCGCTCTGATATGATGAATATCGTCTTTCGTAAAACCTTTTCTCTTGAGCCCAATGATATTTAGCCCTGCAAATTCATTCGGTCTTTCATTTTCCGAAAGTGCAAATGGAGGCACATCCTTAGTAATCGCAGAAACACCGGATACCATAGCGTATCTCCCAATCCTACAGAATTGATGAAATCCTGACTTTGCGCCTAATACAACGTAATCCTCAATTTCAATATGTCCGGACAAACCGACACTCGCAAGAACGATATGATTACCAATATGGCAATCGTGACCAATATGCGTTTCCGACATGATAAAATTATTATTACCAATGATCGTCTCATGAGTTGGTGTTCCTGCATGAATGCTACATTTTTCTCGGATGATGTTATTTTGTCCGATGGTTAAAATTCCGTCTTCGAAATCTGGATATTTCAAATCCTGACCCGGTGTGCCAAGAACAGTGAATGGATACACATTTGTGTTTTCTCCAATCGTAGTATTACCGACGATCACCACATTCTGTGCAATTTTTGCATTGTCTTTGATTGTGACACCTGGTCCTATAAAAGAATATGCGCCTATTGATACATTATTTCCAATTTTAGCGCCTGACTCAACGACTGCCGTGGAATGCACTCCTGGTTTAAATAATAATGATGACATACTCACTCCCAATTAAATTTTTGAGACTATGTTAAAACTGATTTTACAAAGTCCCTTATATCATAATAGAAAAATTTCAACTTCTTAAAGTCTATGTTTATTTGTATCGGGTGTAAAAAAAATCAAGCCAATCGCTCCTTGCATCGATTGATGTAGATGAATAGAATTGAATCTTCCGGACAATTTCTTTCGCACTCGATGAAAAGCTCTTTTGCTTTGGCATAATTTTTATTTCTAAATTCAGCTAGGGCGAGATTGTATTGTTTTTGATTCTTTAATTTTGCTTCTTTTAAACTCGTTTCATCTGAATCAAAGCATTCATAAATTAAAGTAGATTGCGACTTACCACGCATTACCACATCATCTATTTCGCGAAGAGAAAACTTTTCCTTGGTTTGTAATTTTTGAACCACACTATCGGAAACAATCAGTGGAATAAATAATTCTTTCGTAAGAGACTCCAGTCTAGAAGCAATATTGACTGAATCACTGATAACGGTTCCATCCATTCTATTTTTTCCGCCAATGGTTCCTAGCATTAGATTTCCAGTATTTAAACCTATCCCGATTTTAATTGGAGGATAACCAGCATTTACTCTTCCAATATTGTAATTACGTAATTCTATTAGCATTTGAACGGAAGCATTCAGTGCATCATCCGCTGAACCGGGAAACAAAGCCATGATCGCATCTCCAATGTATTTGTCGATAAACCCATTGTTTTTAGAAATCACCGGCTCCATAAAATGAAGATAGGCATTGATAAAATTAAAATTTTCCTGCGGAGTCATCGATTCAGACAGAGAAGTAAATCCCCTGATATCAGAAAAAAGAATAGTCATCTCCTTTTGGATTTGATCTCCTAGCTTTACATCTAAGATACTTTTTTTATTCAATACACTTAAAAATTCCTTTGGCACAAAACGGCTGTATGCCTCATTTGTTTTAATCAAATCTTCCGATAGATGCTCAACAGAAAGAAAAGCTTTTGAAAAACGCAAAGAGATAAGAAAAGATTGAGCAAAAATAAATAAGAACAGTCCATACGGCAACATATACGTTGAATTTACGACAGTATTGGCATAGAGAATATCATTGATGACTGTGTATATTAAAAGTAAGAATCCAATCAAAGAAGGAAAAGCTCCATCTCTTCGAGCATAAATGCTGCGAGTTATACTGATTAACCCATAAAAACAATTTAGAATAATTAGAATTTCCCAGGGAAGTGCTGTATGCGAATAAATGGAAATATCCGTTACTACAAGCAATCCAACTAATAATAAAACGGCTATGTTTAATATTTGCTTAACACGCTTTGAAAATTCATTTTCAAATACAGAATACAAAAAAGAATAAAAGGTAGGCACTACAAGATACAATGTCGCATATTCAATCTTATTCCCTAACTCCCAATTAAAGTCTGGAAACTTATAAAATAGAATTCTTTCTCCTGTAACGGACAAACGAAACATGACCGTTAAACAAAAAAGAGCAAAGTATACACTCGAAATATCTTTTCTTCTCAGAATGTATAAACCAAAGTGATATATAATCATTATAAATATACTTCCACAAAGAAAAACATCCATCCAAATTCTATTTTCTCGATACGCATTTAACTCAGATGATTCACCAAAAGCAATGCTCTCCCAGAGTCCACCTTTATAATGATGATAATTGCTAATCTCAACGATAATCTCATTGCTCTCTTTTAGATTTGTGAGATTGTAAATGGAAGGAAGAAATCTTGGTTTAGTAGTCTCAGCGTCTAATCCTGCTTTGCCGTTAGAAAGTATCTTAACTCCATTGAGCCATAAATTATAACTAGTTGCTGCATCCAATACTTTGAGCGAATAAGATTGATTTAACTCTTCTAAAGAAAATTGCAAGCGATAGGAGGCAAATCCTTTCCCAGTAATTGCTTTGCCATCTACAATTTCCCCATTCCAAATTCCGGGCACACTGATATATTTTTTAGAGTCCGATGTTGGACAAATTTCTGGATTGGATTTTAAATGGCAATTCCAGTAAAATTCCCATTGCCCATCTAATTCCATATGACCATTTTTTGTAAAGTCCCACCGCTTAAAGTCGATTACACCCTTATCAGCTTTGGGAGGCACCTGACTTGCGACTCTACCACAAGTCCAAATAAACAAACCAAAAAAAAGAATTAGAATTGCTGTTCTCATATATAATTATTCTAGCATTGGACTCTTTAGAATGGAATGAAAAAAATTCAATGAATATTACGTTTTAGAATAAAAAATATATACAAAAAGAAATAATTTATAATTGTTCCAAATAGGAGAAATTTATGAAATATATAATATTTATTTTACTTTCAATGATCTTTTTGACCGTTGATTGTTCCAAGCCCGTTTCCCTTAGAAGTGCCAACAAAGCAGAAGATACTACTAAAGAGCGCTCAGTAAAAGACTACCCGGAAAATGCCAAATCAGGTCATTGCTATGTAAAAGCTGTTGTTCCAGCAGAATACAAAAATGTGGAAGAAAAAGTTTTAGTTACACCTGCGTCAACTAAAACAGAAGAAATTCCTGCTGTCATTGAGACAGTTGAAGAGAAAGTAATCGACAAACCTGGAACTTCTTCTTGGAAAAAATCAGAAGACAATGTTCTTTATTGCTACGAAGAAACACCGCCAACCTACAAGACAGTAAAAAAAGATGTTGTAAAAGCTCCGGCTACGACTAAGACAGTGGAAGTTCCTGCTGAATATAAAACTAGTCAAAAGAAAGAATTGGTTAAAGAAGAAAGAAATGAATGGACAGAAGTTCTTTGTGGAAACAATGCAAGACCTGCTGTTATCGAAAAAATCCAAAAGGGACTTAAAGAAAAAGGCTACGCTCCAGGAAGAACAGATGGCCAGCTAGACCAAGAAACAATGGATGCACTTAACAATTATCAAAAAGATAAAAAACTAAAAGTTAACAAAGACGGACTCATCAACATGGAATCAGTCGAATCCCTCGGAGTTCAACTTTAATAGTATAGTTTGTAAATTTTGCCACAGAGGCACTGAGACACAGAGAGATTTGGAATTTCTCTGTGTTTATAATTTAATGAGAGCAGGGAATTGGATTTTGCATTTAAAAATCACAAACATAAGCTTGGCATTGGAAAATAAACATTATTTTATTAAACCAACTCTATTGAAATTCCTCTGTGACTCAGTGCCTCTGTGGCAAATTCTTTCCCTAATTTCTAAAATACACACTGTAAATATTCGATTTGCCCTTATCCGCTCGTTTACCTAAATTCTCTGACCAGATAAGATTCCCTCTGATATCTCTCACCTTTAAGACTCCTTCTTCACTCAGATAAGTATTCTCACCAACCAAAAACTCATCTTGATTCTTATCGATTGCCTGTATTTTATTCCACTTATCCAGACTACTAGAGAGCGCATATAACGCAGTATCCGTTCTCAGAAAAACAGTATTCTGCTGTATATAAATAGTAGCTACACCTTCTATTCTTAAACTTCTTTTAAATTCTCCGTTTGCATCAAATCGATAGATATAATTTCCACTGAGCACATAACAAGAATTATCCAGAGAGCCTAAAATAGTAAGCTCAAGCTTATCAGCGCCGATTAGGGTAAGCGTATTCTTTATCTGAGTTAGTTTTGCATCGTAGATTTCCCAACTTATTCCATCGGGAGTAGAATGGAATACAAACAAATTTCCTTTCGGGGTTAGTTCCCATTTGCTAGCCATATCTAATTTTAGGCTGGATTGAAATTCTCCTTCCATTGAATAAGAATGAATTACCTCTCGTCCTTCTATCATTGTTGAATTTAGAATAGAATCACTTATCATGAAACGATCTGTAGAATTAGGATTTAATTTTATATGCCAGAGTAATTTGCCTGTTTCTAAATCAAATTGATCTAAATGAGTTTTGGAAACACCATACAGTCTAGTATTTGCTTTTAAAGTATGATAGGGAAGCGGAGTCTCTACTCTCCATAGAATTGACTTTGAATCAGAACGAAGTCTAGCAATTGATGTCCCATAATTTACAATTAAAGACTGATTAATAAAAATAGGCGGAGTCATAATAGTATCCTGTAGCGGATAACTCTGCACTACCACTCGATTGTCTTTTTGCTGAAAAACAGATTCTGATAAATTCTTCGAATAACTTGAATTGGGATACACTTCTACAATTTCTTTTTTTAAAGCTTGAATTTCTTTATCAATACCTTCTCTTTTCCCCTGACTCTTCTGGATTGCATTTAGAATCATGATATAAGCATAGATGGTTGCAGGGTTTCGGTCTAGTCTAAGGCTAATCAATATATACTTCTCAGCTTGTTCTAATTTCTTTTGTTCATAATACATATATCCTAAATGATAATAAGGATCTGCAAAATCGGGAAATTCTTGTGTCAATTCAAAGAAGATTGTCTCAGCATCTTTTATTAAATTATCATTATAAAGTATCATCCCTAAATTATAGGAAGCAATTTCTTTTTCTGAGTCGAGTGATAGCGCATAATGAAAATCTTCCTTTGCTCTTTCTCTATTTCCTAATTTATAATACGTAATCCCCCGCGCAATGTAGGCAGAGGTATAATTGGAATTCATAGCAATTGCTTTCTCGAAATAGCGAAGAGCAGTTTGCCTATCTTGACCTAAACTAAGAACACCCAACTGGTAGTAGGAAAAAGCGGACTCAGGATTCTTTTCTATAATTTTTAGAAATGCTTCCCTGGCTAATGACTCTTGCCCCTTCTTAAGATAGCGATACGCTTCTTCCTCTTCTTTTGTTTTTGAAATAGCAAGAATTGTTTTCTTTTTCTTATTCGAATTAGAATCTGAATTCTCTTTCTCTGCGCGGAGAAATGCTGCAACTTTTTCTTTTATAAACTTATCATCGGGGGATAATTCTTGCAACTCTCTAAACTCACGTTTTGCTTCTAAGAGTTGCTTTTCCTTTAACATTAATATACCAAGATTTATTCTTGCTGTTAAATAGTTTCTGTCTATCTCTTTGGCTTTCATAAAAGCAAGTAAGGCTAATTTTATTTTGCCAGTATAGCCATAAGAAATTCCGAGTTGATTGTATAATTCTTTCTCATTCGGAAATTGCTCAATCGCATTCTTTAGAATAGAAATAGAGGCTTCGTATTTTTCTGTCTTTGTATAAATAGAGGATAATAAAGAATAGGCTTCTTTATTGTTTTTTTCAAGTAAAATACTTCTCTTCAAATTCTCTTCTGCTTTAGCAAATTGAGTATTCTTATAATAAGCCTCCCCTAATTTTAAGAAAGCATTTGAGTCTTTTGGATTTAAAATCGTTGCTTCCATATAATAAAGAATTGCCTCGGGATACTTTTTATTTCGAAAGGATGTATTTCCGTTCTCAATTGCAAGCGCAAACTTTGCTTTAGCCCTTGCATCCTTTGCTTCTTCCAGGTTTGTATCCACTTGGTTTGCTTTCACAAAGTATCTCTCAGCTTGCGAATACTTTTTCATTTCAAAAGACAGATCCCCCATATGCATATAGAGTTGCGATTTGTAAGGAAAACTTTCTTCGTTTATAGTTTTAAATACAGAAAAAGACTCCTCATATCGCTTCAGTGATTTAAGAGAAATTCCACGCTTAAAAGTATGCATTTCCTTTTCTGGAAAATACTCTGAAAGTTTTGTATATACCAAAACTGCTTCCTCTTCTTCGCCGGCAGCCGTCAAAACCAAAGCGTAAGAGATTAGAATCGGTTCACTCTTAGGATTTAATTCTAATCCAGATTCCAACGCTTTCTTTGCATTCTCAAAGTCTCTATTTTTATAAAGACTTAAGCCTAATAAGTAGTATCCGTCCTCTGTAGGCAAAATAGAATTTGCCTCTTTTGTTTTTTCAATAGCCTCTTTGTATTTGCCTTCATAATAAGATTGAGTGCCATCGCTGAGTAAAGTTTTAGCGCGAGATAGATCGCTAGTCTCTGTACGGCTAATAGTCATTTCTTCTTTTGTGTCTTTACGCAAAAATTCTTCAGAGAAAGAACAGTTTTGAAAAAGTAAGAGGATAAAAATAAGATAGATATTCTGAGTCACTTCTTACAAACTCTTTTTATTACAAAGCTCAATTCGTAAGAGGAAAAAACCATACTTTATTTAGAAAGCTGAATATACTTTGGATATTGTATCCATAGATAACGAAGTGCATTTACCTTTGGCGAAGCATTTCCTCTCAGTAAAACAGATATTTTCCATGAGTCTTGAAAATCAATAGAGTCTTCAAATACTTTCGTGTCATTTAGATAGATTTGAACGCTACCCTTTTCAATATCAGTGACAAATTTAAAAGCACGGTATTGCTCTTTAATCTGTGGATCATAGGAATATGCCGCTAGAGAATTACCACTGGAAGGAAACTTATACAAGAAAACTTTTTCTTTCTCTGTTTCGAGTGTAAAGATAGTATTCTTTGTCATAAGAGAAAAGGAAACATTTCCTGAACCCATCTCAGAAGGAAGAAAGAAGGCAGAGCTAATCTCCATTGTATCCGGAAGAATCGGCTGACTGACAATTCCTTTTGGTTTTTCAATCACTAGACCGCTGCGATTTTCAAAGGTAAGATTTCCCGCATAATTAACATTAACTCCACCAAATACTGGTTGCCAGAAGTCTACTGCAACCGAAGAAAACGAATCATATAACTCCATTGGAAAGAAAAGAGATGCTGTATTCTTAGGCTCTACTTCCACATCGAATTCACGCAATGGAATATTCATTTTTTTTATTTCATGAAACTTTAAGAATTCCATTTTGTATTTTCCGGGATTAATTCCGTAGAGGAAAAATGGAGTTTCCCCTTTCACCTCTTTGTTCATAGAAACTTTAAGTCCTTTCGGAAAACTAAATATTTTCAGAGAACCTACACTTAAATCATCTTCCCATTCCTGAATTAAATTAACTTCTTCTCCTGCACGGGTAAGAATTTTTTTAGTTACGGCAGGTAAACCTGTTTTCTTATAAGAAATTTGATGTGGTCCATCAGGAACCATCATGCGCCTAATCGGCATTTTCCCGACTTCTTTTCCATCCAGAAAAAATATTGTATCACTCGAAGAAGAAGATACATTTAGATGTGCAGATACAGTAGAGCGAAGAAGTGCGATTTGTAAATTCCGATCGGGACGTTTTATAAATTTCAGAATAGGCACCTTGGCTTCTTCTAATACTTTAAATTTATTTTCAGATTTATATAGTTCTAGTTTTGCTTTGGAATCAGGCTGTCCCGGAAAAATAACGGCTATTTCAAAATCAATCGAGCCGTATTCTTTTTGGTTTACCGGATCAATGAAGGTTTGCTTTACTCTTAGAGTTTCTCCATCGAATGCAAGCTCACTATTAATGAATGCATCAATGTCTTGGGCAATGAATTCTTTTTTTAGATTTTCCTGACTCTTCCATGCATCGATAGGAATTTTTACTTCCTTCGATTCTGTATTTTGCCAGAACAAACGATTCTCCTGGTGGAAAACAGCTATTAGCTCGTTATTAAATCCAGCCGGAAAAAGAATCGGTGCAAATGTAAAGAAGGGTTTCTTCTTTGAAACTTTTCTTGACTTGTAATCTTTTTCATCAAATACAAGCGGAGCCTCAGGCAATGCAACTGCCTCTGCGGCTAACTCAGGCTTTTCCATTCGAGAGGAAACTCCTTTTAAGCTAGTAACTGTTGAGCATTCGTTTAGAATAAAAAACAGAATTGCAAATTTTAAAATGGAAATAGCTTTCAATTTTGCCTCCTTTCAGAATAACAATCAATCACGTAAGTCAAATAAAAACAATAAAGAGAGTAAGGAATGATGATCTACCCAATTTAAAATTTCCTTTTTTAAACCGGATTTCGCATGAAATCCAATTCCAATTCCTGCCTCATTTAACATGAGAGAATCGTTTGAACCGTCCCCTACTGCAACCGTCTGAGAAATGGAAATATGATTTCCCTCTCTATGTTGAATTAACAATTCTTTTTTCCGATTTTTATTTACAATCGTTCCAATCACCTTGCCGGTTGTAAATCCATTTTGCATTTCTAATTGATTGGCAGAAAATAAGGAAATCGAAAACTTCTTAGCAAATTTTTCAATAACAGGAACAAAGCCTCCACTAAAAATGGCAATTGTTCCATTGTCTTTTTGAATGAGCGGTAATACTTCAAGCGCACCATCGTTAGGCGTTAGATGATCAAAGATTTCTTGAAAAACATTTTCGTTTATACCCACTAGATAGCTGCATCTTTTTCTCAGAGCTGAATCAAAATCTAAATTACCTTCCATGGCTTCTTTCGTAACAGCGGCTACTTGATCGTAAACTCCCTTCTTTCGAGCGAGTTCGTCTATTACTTCTTCTTTGATTAAAGTAGAATCCATATCAAATGCAAATAAAGATTTATTTCGTCTATCGAGCAAGCGATCAACAGAAAGAACATCCACTTTCTGAGTAAAAAATTTTTCTCTAATTTGAATTAAGGAATCTCTATCAATAGGAATTTCTGTATCAAAATAATGGGCATATAAAGTCTCAATAGAACTTGAATATCTATATTTTGCATTGAGAGAAAATGGAATTAGCCCCTCTTTCATCGGGAGTGGATTTCCTGAAGAGGTAATAAAAATAAGCATCGTAATTATTTAATAAGAGGTCTGACAAGCTGACCGATGACCTCATAACCCTTCTCATTGAAATGAATTTTATCCATTTTTCCAAATTCCGCATAACGAACGTATTCGTCTTTAATAATGGGTAAATCTGGATGTCTCATTTGCTTCCATAAATCCAAATAGGTAAAATTATACTCTTTAGAAAGACTTTGAATGGTCGCATTTAGAACAGGAACAACTGCATTCAGAGTAGCATTTTTTGTAGGCGGAATAGAAAGAAAAATGATTTTTGCTTTCTTATCATAGGCTTGAATGTCTTCGATGATTCCACGAATATTATTCTCAGTAACTGATAGACATTTTCCAAATATAAGATCATTTCCACCAATTTCGATGATGATTGTCTTGGGACTAAGAGTAAATACGTTATCCGATAGTCTAGCTCTCAAGCTTTCGGTCATATCACCCGCAATGCCGCGCCCAACTGCATTCAAACCCGGAAATTCTTTTTGTATAAGTCTGTCTTCAAAGAGTTGAATCAGGCTATTGCCTGTAATTACAATATTTGCATTCTTGACTCTTGCATTGTCCTCGTTGTATTTTTTTCGAAGTGGATTCCAAGCTAGTTCTTGGTAGCGAGAATACAGGCTAGAATCTCTCCAACCTGCATCTGAATGGCACTGAAAATTTGACTCGTAATAATTGAAGTAATCGTTTCGTTGTTTCCCCGCGAAGGGGAAACTAGAACAACTGACAAATAAGCTAATAAGAAAAAAGATTATACTATTTCTTAATATCATCTTCCTTAGGCTCATTCATTCTAAATCTCTTATGCCAATCCGCAATCTGTGATTGAACGTATTGTTCGGTATCACAGATTCTGAATTCAATTGGATGGTTTGTCGCAGCATCAATAAGTTTAGCCTCGATGTAACCATTTTTTAACTTACTAATTTCAATTTTATACCGCATAACTAAGTCCTCCAAGTCCCTTATTGTCAGGATTTATTTTCTGGTTATCCTTTCAATCTCTTCTAGCGTTTCCTTTTCTTTATATCTCGAAAACATCACGATTGCAAGTAAACAAAAACCAGCCGCTACGGGTCCAGTAATTTGAACACCTATTAGATTAGACTTCTCTCGATCTAAAACTTTTTTGCCCGTTACTGAATCAGTTTTTTCTACTTTGTTAATTCCACCACCCACAAGAAGAAGACTACTAAAGATTAAAACTCCAATAGTCTGTCCTAATTTCTGCATAAGAGTTCTTGCTGCGTAAAACAATCCCTCTCTACGAGAACCAGTCTTAAGAGCATCTAGTTCTGCAATGTCAGCTAAGATTGCATTTGGTAAAATTCCTAAGATTGCCATTGGTATGCCAGCTACTACTACGATTAAGTAGGCTTGGATTACTCTTGGAATAGGGATGACTTCCATTCCCATGAAGTAAATAAAAATAAACAGAAGGAGGAAAACGAAAAAGCCATACAATACAAGTCTCTTCTTGCCAATTTTTTTAGCAAAGAAATTCACAATTGGATAGCATAGAAAAGAAGAGAAAAGCATCACAGGAAGAATTTCACTCACAAGAGATGCCTCTTGGAATAATAAAACAGTGATATAATAACTAAGTCCAGTAGTCAAGATTGTAAGTGAAAGAAAGTAGTTAAAATCAGAAATAGCGAAGAATAAAAAGTCTTTGTTCTTAAAAGTCATCAGAAGAGCTTCTTTAAATGGAACAGCAGAAGGCTCTGACTGAGTGTATTTTTTTTCGTCGATAGCAAAGACTGGGAAATACATACATATAGCCGCAATCCCACAAAGAATACCAATTGCCCACTGATAGGCTCCAACCTTGTCCAAAGTCGGCACTGCTGCTACTAATTTTTCTGCAATTAATGGAACTTGTGCCGCAACCATAATTCCGAGAGCATAGGTAACAGAAATAAAAGTAGAAAGATTGAGTCTTTCGTTTGGAGTATGTCCTAATTCAGGGATCAAAGCAAAGAAGGGAGTAACATATACGGTCAAGAAAAGATAAAACAAAAGAAGAGCAGCCGTCATCCAAACTAAATTCGCAACGGTAATGCCTCTATCAGGTGGAGTAAAAATAAGTAAACAGAAAACAGCCGCAGGAAGACCACCAGTTGCCAAGAATGGAATCCGTCTTCCCCATTTGGATGACCATTTATCACTCATATTCGCTATGATAGGATCGGTGACTCCATCCCAAAGTCTACCCAGTGCTGATACAACACCGATAGTTGAAATACCAAAAAAGGCAACTTTCACAATCAACTCTGGCAGTCCTTCCCCATTTGGCGGGAGATAAAAGAAAACTTGGTGGAAACCAATAATATTGATTAAAATCGACCAACCCAATTGCCCAATAGCGTAGGAAATTTGTCTAGTCAACGGTAATGGAAGAGTCTGTGTGCTCATAGTAACGTCCTAATTTTATTTCTGTTTTGGATAAGGGAAAAAATTTAGGTGATTGTTGCAAGTAGAATCTATAAAAAAATATCTTTTTTCAAGAGTAATTGCAAATTCGCAACCCTGTAAAAAATACACTCTATCATTACAGCTTCTCACTATCTCTCTGCGTCTTTGTGCCTTCGTGTATATGCTTTCAGGATTTCCGAGTAGTGTGGCTCAAAAATTTTCTGAATCAATTCATTTTACAATGACTCGAAAGACTGTATATAATTCCTAATTATGGCTAACAGTCCTTATTCTCGTAGATAAGTATATAGCGATGAGTGTTGCTCCAGCGGCAACCATTCCCACTTTTGGAAATTCTGCTAGTTGACCATTGGCAGTTTGCTGAATGATAATACCAGAAAGGCTAGCCGCAAGTCCAGAAGCAATCTGTTGAATCGATGAAACCATGCTCATGAAACTTCCGCGGTTAATAGGGTGAACACTCGCTGTAATCATTGCCATTGCAGGTGTAAACCGACCGGATACAAATACAAAAAAACAAGTAGTCACAGTGAGTGTTACGAAAAGGGACATCTTTGGTAAATTTGTAACCGCAAGGATTGGCACTAAAGAAAGTAGGGCTATAATTGCAAAGAGAAGCGGTTTACCAAATTTATCCGCAAGAATTCCTATGATACGAGCGGTAAATACTGTAAAGCCGCCACCTAAGATATACACATAACCAAGCTCTGCATTCGTAAGACCAATATTGGCAACCAAGTAAGGAGCAATAAAGGGAATAACAGAAAAACCACCAAACATCATCATGGTGATAAGACTAAATGCGATTAAATGATTTTTATTAAAAAATAGAATTTCTAAAGTCTTGATAGGGTGCTTAGCTAAAGTAGAAAGATGTCCTTTTACGGAAGGAGTAAAAAAATGAGCGAATACAAGAACAATGGCGCTAAATCCGAATAAGCCAAAGAAAGGAGCATTCCAATTAAATTTTTCAGCTAGATATAATCCTGCTGGAACACCAATTACAGACGCAAGAGAGAATGCTGACATTACTACTCCCGTTGCCTTTCCTCTTCTTTCGTAAGGAATTAAATCTCCAATGATTGCAAATATGATTGCTCCGGTTAATCCTCCGAATGCGCCAGCTAGAATACGAGCCATCACTAGAAGCGGATACGTATGAACTACCCCACAGAGAAGTGTCGCTAAGGTAAGTCCCGCATAACAGGTATTAAGCGCAAATCTACGATCAAATCTATCAATAAAGAAAGCTCCCAGAATTCCAGCAAACCCTGCGCTAAAGGCGTAAGAAGAAACAATGAATCCAAATTCGGCGGGGCTAATCTTAAATACATCCATGAGCCTCGGACTTAAAGGCATCATGATTACAAAGTCAAGAATATTGGAAAACTGAATACAGGCTAATAGTAAAAGAAGTTGCCACTCTTTGATTTTGATTGGTAGCATTAAAAAAGAATCTCTTCTTTGGTTTTCTTTTCTTTCTCTTTGTGATCGCGCACAGCGCTTTCTTTCACAATCTTTCCGTCAGGTGCTTTCGCTAAGAATTCAATCTTACCTTCTGCTTCTTTGAGTCTTTCGTTGCAAATCTTCTTTAAATCCATTCCTCTTTCATAAGCCTTGATGGAATCTTCTAGAGTCAATTGACCCCGCTCTAATTTCTCGGCTATTTGCTCTAGCTCTTGCAATGCTTCTTCAAAGGAAACATCTTTTTCTTTTGCCGCCATCTATTTCTCCTTTACTTCTACTTTAATCTTTTTTTGATCTTTGAGAATTAACTCTAACTCTTCCCCCACCTTGACTTGGGCAGGTGAGATTATGACTTCTTTCTTTTTGTTTCTTGCTACCGAATAACCACGAGTTAGCGTTTCCAGTGGGGAAAAACTATCTACTCTTCCGAGTGCTAATCGAAATTGTTTATCCTTTGTGCTTAATACTGATTTTGCGTGAATCGTAATATTTTCAAATCTCTGCAATAAATTCTTTTTGGTGGATATATTATTTTTACCCAGTAGGAAAATACGATTTAGTATTTCATCGACTCTTTGGATTCTATCTGTTAAGAGCATTCTTGGCTCTAGGAAAATATGTTTATTAGAAATTAAATGCAGTCTATCTCTAGCAATATCAAGTTTATATTTGAGAGACTGATTAAATCTATTTTCAATATCACTTAAATAGTTTTCAAGCTCTTCTATTTCTGGAACAGCAAGCTCTGCTCCCGCAGTCGGTGTAGGTACATAGGCATCAGCCGCATGATCGCAAAGAAGAGAATCTATCTGATGACCAACAGCAGAAATGATAGGAACACGGGAATTATAATAAGCCATCACAACTGCTTCTTCATTAAATGGCATCAAATCTTCAAAGCTTCCGCCGCCCCGTCCCGCAATGATTACATCTACTTCCCATTTAGGGTTGTTTAATTCTTCAATTGCACTTACAATCGAAGATGGAGCAGTTTCTCCTTGCACCTGACAGGGAGCGATAAGTATGTTGATGTTGGGATAACGCTCCTTAGCTATTCGAATGATATCTTCTACTGCTGCTCCATTCGGAGAAGTTGCAATTCCTAGAGTCTTAGGGAAGCGGGGAATAGGTCTTTTGCGCTCAATATTAAAAATCCCCTTCGCATTTAGTTCTGCTTTTAGTTTTTCAATTCGGTAGAGTATGTCACCTTTGCCAAGTTCTTCAACTCTTGCTACGTTTACGCTATAGTATCCGCCGGGCTCGTAGAGATTAATACTTCCAAATACCTGAACTTCCATTCCGTCTTGGAGTTTCTTGCCTTTGTAGTTTTTGTTTTGAAAAGAAAAGAATGTGCAGCGGATAACACTGGTTGGATCCTTGAGAGAAAAATAAATATGACCTGCACCGGATGGACTATAGTTGGAAATTTCTCCTTTGATCCAAATGTCTTTTAATTCTTTACGCTCGAGTAGAATCGACTTGATAGATCGATTGACTTCACTGACTGAAAGAGGACGAATTTCTGCCATACGATTACGACTTGAATTCTTTTCTACGATATGCCATCCAAAAATCCCAGAGGATAACAAGTAGAGTAACTGCAATCGGTCCAATAACCAGACCGACAATTCCGAATTGTTGAATCCCGCCTAAAAGAGCGAGAAATAATAGAAATGGGTGTAAGTTTAATTTCTTATCTAAGATATTTGGCTTCACTAAATTTTCTAAGACCATATAAGAAGTAAAAGATAAACTCATATAAATAATTGCCACGATCCAACTTTCTTCAAAGAACCCGATATAAAATCCGGCTGGAAGCCAGACCACAGCAGTTCCAATTACAGGAATCAAGGAAAAAAAAGAAGCAATGCTTCCGTAAAGAATAGGATTGGGAATTCCTGCAAAGAAAAGAAGCATACCGGCAACAAATCCCTGCAAGAGGGAAATCAGTATATTCCCCTTGAGAACTGCTTTTACTGCTTCGGAAATTCTCATTCCAATTTGTTTTTCTACTTCTTCTGAGAAAGGAAGATTGTTCATTAAAAAAAGTTCTAACTTATGGCCGTCTTTATAAAAGAAAAATAAAAGCATAAAAGAAAAACAAATATTCACAAAGATTGCGAGTGGAATTTTGATTCCACCTAAAATAAGAGAAGTTGTATTGCTTAAAATTCCATAGAGGCTGTCTATATTCAATATGTCCCCATAGGAACTAACGATCTCACGATACATATTCGGGAATTGAACCCAAAAAAATTCTGTGTCAGTAAAATAATCTGTGATGAGGTTAATGCTCATTAGTGTCGGAACAATTCTGTCTTCACTTAGATTTACTTTCAAAACAAATAACAGAGAAATCAATTCATCTAAGAGTGTGCGAATCACAAAAAAGCATGGCAATACAATTGTGATAAGAACAATTAAAATCATGAGAGTAGGTGCAACTCCACGAATTCTTTCGGGAATAAAATTTTTTAGTTTTAGAAAATAGTCTCTAGATCCTATATAGAGGATAAGCGAAATAATCCCTGACCAGAAATAAGACTGATAGACTAAGAAAGCGAATGTGCCCGCAATCGAGAATAATCCGAGTAAGACTATAGGCAACGCATACTTACTATTTTTTAATTCGCCATGACTCACAGTTAGAATCCCGGTCTACGATAGAAAATTTTTACTAGTCGATGGTCTTTATCATCTCGAATTAAAACGGTCATTACTTTTTTAGAAGTGTTTTCTCCGAGAATAACAGATTTATTCCCTTTGCTGTCTTTTTGTAAAATTCTCCAGTCTCTTGCGACTAAAACAGATTCATAAAATTTTACCAATTCTTCCACGCTTTGAGTAGATTCTAAAAATAAAGCAGATTCAGGAATCATGCCGGTGATGTTGCTAAGCTCAACAGATTGTAAGACAGTTCCGTTGGCAGGAATAAAATCATGTGAAATCACCGCTCTTGGAGGTGAGCTTGGTTTTTTAATAATACGAAGATTTTCAAATTGAAAGACTTCTTCTTTGACTTCGTCTGCAAACATGGGGAGGGAAAAAAGAAATAAGAATGCGATAATTTTATTCATAAATGACACCTTGGACTAGTGAAATTAGTATTTTTAAAATGACTCATGTGAGCAAGCAAAAATTAGTATTCTGGAAAAAGGAGTCGGTTCGTTTTGGAAAGAATGGTCTGGTCGTTTTCATTCTTAAACTTTGCCTTTGCTTGAGCGAGAATTCTTTTCGATGTCCTGGTATCCCCCGAATAATAAAGAGAAACTGCATACCTTGTAAAATCGAACACGACTGGTCTAGGATGATTATCTACGATGAACTTAGAATCAGAAAGTGCTCCTTTGAAGTCACGCAGATTGTAATAGGCTTCGGCGCGAAGTCTTCTGATCTTTAAATAAAGAATCTGTTCTTCGCCTAATTCAGCGTTGCCTCTGATTTTAATTTTATCAGAAGTAATACCTGATTGTTCTAAACGATTGCTTTCTTCGATTGCTTGATTATCGAGTTTTTTTTCAAGAGAGGTGTTTACTGCAAGGTAAATTGTTTTTAGTTTCTCTAAATACAAGTCTTTGGAATCAACTTCTTTTTGCGTATACGAAGAATTATCCTCACGCAAATCTCGCAGAATTTCTTCTTGGGATTGAGCAAGTATTTGTATTGCGATTAAGAATATTAGAATGTTTAATTTCATTTTCATAGAATAGGCAAAACTTTTTACACAACCTATTTCAGTCCTAGCCCTTTGTTCCTGTTTTCCATATACCAATTTTACTATCAACGATAATCTCAAAGATACTATTAAATATACTCATAAATTCAAAATCACTATACTTGATAGTATCTTTAATAGTATCATTGATGTATCTTTGATACATTCGAAGGTTATCGCGTTTAGTATTCATGTATAATAAAGCTTAGCCGCTCAGAAGGTAGAAAAGAAAAAAAATAAAAATTCTCTTGCTTTCTCGTTAAATGGAAAGTATAGAAGCACCTGAATTTTGATTATTTTGTTTTCATTTAATCGGTTCTATCGTTCCTTTCTAATATAGTTTATAATAAAACTCAAAATCAATAGGATGGAAGATTATGGCACAAGTTAAAGGAAAATTTATTATGTTGTCTTGTAGTTTACTCGAGACAAAACCCAACGCAAAAAAAGAAGCATTAGACGTAGTCAAGAGGATGACCGGTAAGGAATTCAATGAATTGGATCCAGAAGGATGGTATGATACAAAAATTTTTCAAGGAGTATTTCAAGCAATCGAAGACAATACTTCGCCTCTCCTTGCAAGAGCAGCTATTAAACACATTGGACAAAAAGTATATCCAACAATAGAAAAGACAGCCGGGCTTCCTAAATCTTTAAAGACTCCACTTGATTTTATAAAGTTTGAAGCAGAAGGGTTTTTATTAAACCACCAAGGCTCTGATGTGAAACCGAGAAAAATCCTAGTTGCAGAAGATAAAAATGTTGTAATTGAAGCGAATTCACCTGGTTATTCTCCCGTTTTAATTGAAGGCGTTTTTCTTGGAATTTTAGAAATGTCGATGATAAAAACAGGAAAAGTTGAATGTAAAACAGAAAATGGCAATTCTGTTTATTATATTAAATGGTAGTCTTTACCATTTAATATAATAAAAACCCGATGGCTGCAATGATTTTTATGTTGCAGCCTAATAACATTATCCCCTTTGAGTATTATTAAGGGAAAAAAAATGATTAGCTTATTAGATACTATTTATTCAAAGCTTGCGAATCGAGACTTATTCTTTCAATCGGGTTGGGGAGACAAAGAGGGGCTATATTATTTATTAGCAAATCATCCAACAGAAATTCATCTTCGTCCTGTAAGAGACATTGAAGTAATTTGGAAATCTGAAATAAAAGAAAAAGACTTTATCATTAAAGAAGGTAGTTTCAAAAGTCCATTTGTATTTGAATACAAACTTGGAAGAGAGCGCAAGATAATAGAATTACCCGAAGAGGCAAAACAGGCGTATGTGCAAATGATTCTTCCTAAAGATCATAATTCAAATACACCGCTGGCTATCCATTTTGCTGCTACAGGGGATGAAGGATTTACTCGAAGGCGGATAAGCATGGCTATCCCCCTGATCCAAAAAGGAATAGGTTCTGTTCTTCTGGAAAATCCTTTTTATGGACGTCGCAGACCAAAAGACCAAAAAGGAGTTGTATTAAAAACATTCACAGAGTTTCTTCGAATGTCGCGTGCAACTACTGATGAAGGAATTGCCCTACTGCGTTATCTTCGTAAAGAAGGTTATTCTAATCTAGGAGTAACAGGAATTAGCATGGGCGGATATGTAGCAATTACCGCTGCTGCTAGATCAGAATTAGAATTAGCAGTTGCAGCTTGTATTCCAAGTCATTCCGGTTCTCCAGTTTATATTGATGGAGCACTCAGTCGAGCTTGTGATTGGAAAAGTCTTCAATCTGATTCTCCTAACAAAAATGACGCAAGACATTTTATGCGTTTAATTTTAGATCGTGCAGATATTCGCAGCTTTCCCAAACCCAAAAGACCAGATGCAATGATTATTGTAGGAGCGCAAAATGACGGTTATATCCCCAATTATTCTACAAAAATTATAAAGAATCATTGGTCTGAATCTACTATCCGTTGGGTTTCAACTGGTCACGTTGGATCATTCCTGTTTTGTCTTGGTGATTTCAGAAAAGCAGTCGTGGATTCATTTCGATTGCTTGGCAATTCTTCCCAATAAAATAGATGAAATTGCCACAAATTGGAAACCCATTTGAGATGTTTGATATACCTAAAAGTATCCACTACCAATAATGGCTCGATATTCAGGGGGAGCAAGAGTAGGATTTAAAAACCAGGATTTTGATTTATCCAGTGGCTTAAGATCAATTTTGCGCTCTACTTTGTCTTCTAAGATGAGTTTTGTAGGTGCTTCTGTGTAGGTATCAGGAATTCCATCGAAGTCAGTGTCAATCTCTGCTTTTGTTTCCCAGATAATTCTATCAGCGCGACCGTCGAAGTTTGTGTCTATTTCGGATCTAACAATATTCTTTTTGAAATTATAATAGGAGGTTACTTCAAAGTATCCGTCCTTGTCTTTATCATGTTGAGAAAGGGCAATGAATTCATTTGGAAGATACCATTTTAGATTGTCAATTTTTCCATCGTGGTCTTCATCTTCTTCTTCGTGGATTTTTACAATCTCTTTGACTTGTGCTTCTTTGGATGGAGCACTCGACGAACCAACCCAAATCATTAAATCCGTGAAACCATCAGAGTTTGTATCTAACTCATTGTAGATGAGACGATAATTTCCAGAATCGTCCATATAATATCCCTTGGTGTCGATCTTATCGTCTTTATTTGTATCAACATCTTTGTATTCCATTTTAGAACCAAATTTTAAGGGTTTCACTGACTTTTTACTGCAACTGTTAAAAACAGAAACTAAAGCCAGAATCAAAATACTGTAGAAAATTATTCTTTTCATGTTCCTCTTAACCCATTGCCAATCGTTCCATCGGATCGATGATATGAGTTACTTGCACTCCGTAGTAGTCATCAAGAATGATGATTTTACCACGTCCAATAATTTTTCCATTGGCGAGTAAATCCAATTCTTCCCCAATGTTTTTGTCGAGTTCAACGACTGCGCCTTCTGAAAGTTGCAAGACATCTTTGATATACATATTCGTTCTTCCAAGCTCTACAGTCAGAGACATGGTAACGTCCATAAGAAGATTCAAATTAGAGCTAGACGAAGCCATTGAGCCACCCATTTTACCGGCTGTAGGCTTTGCTGTTTGGGGAGGTTGTGAGAATCCAGGTCCTAAAGCTGCGGCAATGGCATCTGAACTAGGTCCATCTCCTCCGCCTAGATTCATTCCTGCAAATGGATCATCGCTAGAATCACCACCACTCGATGATTCTCCACCACCAAAACTTCCCCCACCTAGTAGGGCATCTATGTCTTCTTGTGAAAGGGCGCCATCTGCCATATGTAAGTACCTCTTAGAGTAAAAATAATAAAAAAATTATGTTGTCAAGCAAAGAATAAAAGACGACAGGAATACATTTTTAATAACGGTAGAATAAGAACCATGGACGATAAAAATAAATCTACTGTTATTGATTTTATTACAGCAAAGGAAGCCATTTTAAAAGAGCTTTCCGCCTTAGAAGCAGTCTCTTCGGGAGAAATTGCTCTACCAGAAATTTACCCGGAAAAAAATGAAGTGAAAGTGGAGTTTCTAGCAAGTTCCCTCGCACCAGAGCAAATTGTAGAATGTCTCCAGATTATAAAAAACCATATCGAAAATATTCGCATTCATACCTTTGAGCCGGGCTTTTATGTTTTCCAAGCTCTAAACGAAAATATGTTCGATAGCAAGTCCATTCTAGACAATATCAAGTTTAGATTCATCGTCTATAACAACCAGAACAAAGTAGAAATTTCAAAGAAAGGAGATTTCAAGCGAGAAGAGATTTTTGTAATCATCTCTCTTTTCAAATATATAACTGGCTCAAATTCTAAGAAGAATGCAAATCCAAAAGAGCTATTGTCTAGACTTGGGGTAACAGTCTTTGATCCAGCCGAGGAAGCGTTAACCGGTAACATTATCACCTTCGATCATATCGCGGGGTATAATAACGTGAAACAAGAAATTTTAGAATCCATTGTAATGCCAATCTTAAGTCCAAATACTTTCGATGAAGTTTCTAAACTGACAAGAAAATTTCCCGCTCGCAATAGACCTCGGGCTGTTTTATTTGAAGGAGATCCGGGAGTAGGAAAAACAACGATGGCAAAAGTTGTAGCCTGTCTTTGTAAAATCCCAATGGTATATGTTCCCATAGAATCCATACTGAGTAAATACTATGGAGAGAGTTCACAAAATCTCGCTTATGTATTCGATGCGGCGGCACTTTTCCCAAGCGCGTTAATTTTTTTAGATGAAATAGATTCTCTAGCAGGTAGCAGAGAAGAAGGAATCGTAGAGGCTACTCGTAAGTTGCTTTCTGTGTTACTTCGAAAGCTAGACGGATTTGAAGGAAAGCCCCGCACACTAACGCTCGGAGCAACGAATCGCAAACAAGATTTAGACAGAGCACTCCTTTCTAGATTTGATAAATCAATTTACTTTCCATTGCCAGATACGAAAGAAAGAGCGGCGATTCTAGAAAATTATGCATTTCATTTGAATGAAGAAAATCGCTTTGTGATTTCAAGTCTATTAGATGGCTACTCGGGAAGAAATATGAAAGACTTCTGTGATTTCGTCGAACGTAAATGGGCTTCTGCCATTATAGAGAGAGGCTTACAAGCATCACCCCCACCTTTTGAAATATATCAGGAAGCAGCTGAGGTGATACGAAAGAATAGATAGTGACTAGATAATTTCAGCGAGGCTTATGTTTTTATTGGTCAGGGGAATGGTAAGTTTTTCCTCTAGACCATGAGTTGTATGCAATGTATATTTGCCGCTAACTGGATTTTGAAAAACTTCGATTTTATTATTTTGCAAATCTAGAATCCAATAAGTAGCAATATTTGCCTTAGCATAGATATTTGCTTTGTATAAATCGTCCTCGTAAGAGCTAAGAGCAACTTCCACTACAAACGCAGCAGTTGCCGGATGTTTGTCTCCAAAGTCATCATAAGTCCCTTCTACAGCCGAGATATCTGGTTCAGGCTCAGAGTCACCAATTGTGATTGGTTTTTCTTGACGAACAATGATACTTTCGGATACGGCTTGCGCTAGAATATGTCCTAGTTTCGTTACTACTTTAGAATGCTTTGGGGAAATAGTCATTTTGTTTACAACAATTCCATGAATGAGTTCTGTATTGCGCGGTAAAATTCCAGTTGCACTAAGCTTATGATATGTCTCAATATCATATCGAAAGGCTTTTTCTGTATACGACTTTTCAAGAACCGCACTCATGGTTACAGCTTAGCGACTATTTTTAAATTTTGTCAAGTGAAAAAAACAACAAGTTAGTTAGGCTAGCTTTACAATCACTACTTCTTTTGAGACTTTATTGACCATTTATTTTTATTTTCTATGTGTAATTCGGATGTATGAAATTTGCGTAAACTATCTCGATGTCCAACACTGATAAATTGAATACCGGAACTTTTAAGAAGGGAATACATCTTATCCTCATTGTCAGAATCAAGAGCACTAGTAGCTTCATCTAGGATTGCAATTTTTTTGCCCGAAAGAATCAGTCTGCCAAAGGCTACTCGCTGTTGTTCGCCGAGAGATAGTATATGAGAGAAATCCATCACCCTATCTATATTATTAATTCTATCTGGAAGAGTTTCTAATCCAATTTTTCCAAGCAAGGTAACAAGCTCATGATCAGAAACTTCGTATGATTCATTTGGATAAGTAAGAACATCGCGAATCGAGCCTATGGGCAAATAAGGCTTTTGCGGAAAAAAGAAAAGCTCTTCTCGCGCCGGAATTAGAATTTGCCCTGAGCCGCGAGTCCAAAGTCCGGCAATCGCACGAAGAAGAGAACTTTTTCCTACTCCACTTGGTCCTGTGATAAGCAATGATTCATTGGGTTTTAAGACAAGACTTAGATTGGAAATCAGTTCATGCTCTCCGTCATAGGTAAATAGCTGTAAGCTCCTAAGCTCAATTGCATTCTCATTTTTAATTTCAATTTTTGTCGCGTCTGACTTTCGATTTTCCATTGCTTCTTTTAATTCAGTAAGACGACTAACGTCAGCGAAGAAGACGGTGAGGGTTTCTAAGTTTGATGCTATTATTAAAAGAGAAAAGATAATTGCGCTAAATGCCTGTGCCGATTGACTAATCGTTCCAAACTCCACTTTACCTTCAAAATAACTATTTGCAACAATGATCCAAGGCAATGAGCCTACAGTAACATTTATTAAAAACTGAAAGTAAAATAAGTTTGTGCTAGTGATCAATATTCTAAATTTGTTATCGATTACTTCCCGTAAATATTTTCTAAGACCGGTAAACTCTCTTTTAACCCCGGAATAAAAAGAAATGGATTCCGAGTGTTCACGAACTCTCATTAAATTGTATCTGAAATCTGCTTCTTTTTTATATTGCTCTACGTTCAATCGCGAAAGCCTCCTTCCGAAAACATAAATAGAAATGAAAGTTACGGTAGCCGCAATTCCTATCGTAGAATAAAAAAGAGTCTGCGAGATAGTCCATAGCATATAAAAAAAAGCAATTGAAGTAAAAAAGGAATCAAAGATATCAGTAAAAAGTTTCACTGTCTTTTCAACAAAAGAACGAATATCGTCTGCTATCCGTTGATCTGGGTTGTCGATTTTTCTTTCCTGTTGTAATTTATAAAATGATTCATTTAGTAAATACTTTTCAAGATAATTTACAGTCATCCACTCCCGCCAGAATAGACCTATATACTGCTTTACGAAGAAAGATGCGGCAATTATTGTTAGCCACACAAGTAAAATACCAAACATAAGATATAAGGAATGAAAGTATTCCTCCTGCTTCTTTAATTGTAAGTTATTTATCCATTGCCCGTTTATTTTCGTTCTCTCCACATCTACCCAAATACCTAACGATATAAGCGCCAAAGAGAGAATAAGTAAAAACCATGCCTTCTTCTTCACTTCCGAGACCCAAAACGGATACGAAAGATAATGTATCTTCCTAAAAATTTCTTTTGTGTTTGATAATGTAACTTACCTGAGAGGCATTCCAGTTTCATCGGCTATTTCTTGTTTGTCGTTGTTGATGTAGGAGTGAACAGGGATTTGTCTATATTCATTTGGTGAAATTTTTCTAAAACCATTTGAATAATTTCTGAAAGTCAATTTCATATTCTCCCAATCGTTATAGTCTTTCAAAACTTCCTTGGTTGAATCATTTGAATTACTTGGCTGAAATGGATTCGTATTAAAGGACATTAGATTCGTATCAATTACTCCATTACAATTATAATCGATTCCGGTCGAATTACTTCGTCCT
>Ga0209174_10000727_pt1 | contig 24340 bp, 14 predicted proteins | sample JI91814BDNA_FD_187505 | JGI IMG/M metagenome (GOLD analysis project Ga0209174, IMG submission 187505) | Wastewater effluent complex algal communities from Wisconsin, to seasonally profile nutrient transformation and Carbon sequestration -... | ecosystem: Engineered > WWTP > Effluent > Algae...
CTTTTGAATTATAAACCAGTAGCAAATGGAGATTACGAGAATGCGATAGATAGGAGGACAAACAATTTAAATATTTTGTGTTATGTTATAACCAAACATTTAGCAATGATTTTAGAAACTTTTAATAAGCTTGCAGAATTGGAAAGCAAAGATAAATACGAGATTATTAATGGTTTTCTCGATAAAATGCTGGATGATTGGAGTGCGGTTATAGATAAGACGCAAATTGGACAACTGAATAAACTGGCCACGTTAGATGATAAGAAAGAATCCATGAAAAATGATATTAAGACGGCACTTGGTGCTTGGGAGCAAGAGAGTCATAGAATTCGTGAGGAGCAGAAAAATCGTCTTATTTCATCATCGGGGCCAAGCCAGTCGCATGATAGTAGTACGGATAGCACCGTGAATAGCCACAGCTCGCTTAATTTTTCCCTGTCTTATCCTTCATCTGCTGTCTCTGACCAGAAGAAAAGAGAGGGATTTCAACAAAGTAGTAATGTTAGAGCAGCAGCTGCAGCAAGCTTTCAGCGAAGGAGTTCTTCTAAAGCCTTAATGTCAGACGTTGACAAAAGTCAGCGCACTGAAGATTTACAACCACGCGATTTAAGCCAACTACAAACCCCCGAAAAAAATCAGAAAAAATCCCCTGGAGGCACACTTTGGTCGGCGGCGCAAGCAAGTGCAGACCGAAGGAGAAAAGAAAAAGAGGATAAAGCTAGAAAAGTAGAAAATAATCAAAATAAAGAAAGCGAGACAGGCCCCTCAAACACAAGCTCCTCTAACTCTTCTAATAAAAAAGGCACAACTCCTTGATAATAAATCCCATACTTTGAATCTTTAATTTTATCTTTTTTATTTACAAAATTCTTCTAACCCTCTGTTTTATAAAGAAAAAACGCTTGCTACTATAAAAATCTCCGGCTGCAGATAATGGATATTATTTGCAAAAATAGACAGACAATTGTAGAGTTTATACATATAATGTGGCTATACACCTTGTGGCGCAAGATGCATGATAGCTATGAAAAACATTAGAATATTTTTTTGAGGTAGAGTGGCATGGGGTGCTCGGTCTTGCAATAGATCGTCAGATATGTCCAATATATTTGGACATATTATGCAAAATATATGTTATAATTTGTAATAGTATGTTAAAAATGTAGTAAAATACTGGACAAATATGACAAAAATATGTCAACTTTTAAGCAGCTGGCCAGCAGGTGCTGTTGGGGTTCAGCCATGGCTAGAATCAAAAGAGATCTATCGCCAGCTCACCAAGCATTATGCAGATCATGGTTGGCTCACAAAGATAGGTGGTGGTGCCTATGTGCGCTCTGGTGAAAAAGTTACTTGGCAGGGTGGAATATACGCGCTGCAACAGGGTTTAGAATTACCCCTCCATATAGGGGGCTTAACTTCGCTTGAATTATTAGGCCAAGCTCATTTCATACCAATGGGTACGCGCAAATTATATCTTTTTGCTCATAGCAGACATGTGCCACGTTATTTGCCAAAATGGTTCCTTGGATTAGGGCAAGTGAGTGCAAACTATATCCCCACTCTTTTATTTAGCTCTAATGTAGGTTTAACAGATTTTAACTGTGGTACTTTCAAGATCCAAATATCGGCTATGGAGCGAGCGCTATTTGAGCTTCTATCTTTAGTGCCAGATAAAACAACTTTTGATCATGCTTGCTTATTAATGCAATACCAGAACTTATTACGGGCCGATGTAGTGCAACAATTGTTACAAGAGTGTAGGTCGCAGACCTTAAAGCGCTTATTTTTGCATCTGGCGCGTAAATTTAATTTAGACTGTTTGTCGCGATTGAATTTAAAGAGTATAGATCTTGGCCGCGGTGTTAGGCATATAGGACAAGGGCAGGTTTATGATCCGGATTTAAAATTATATGTGCCGACAATTAATGATGATATAGAAAATAATGTAGAGGTACCAGATGTTTGAAGTATATGATGCGCAAGTAAAATTATTGCTTAGCTGTCTGCCAACGGTTGCTGAATTTGAAAATTTTGCCTTAAAGGGCGGCACTGCCATTAATATGTTTATCCGTGAACAATATCCACGTCTGTCAGTGGATATAGATCTAACTTTTTTACCAGTTCTTGGGCGGGAAGAAACACTTAGCTCTATAGAGCGGGATTTAAAGAATTTAGGCAAAAAACTGCAAAGTAAATTTAATTACAAAATTCTAGAGAGCAGAAACCAACAAACCAAAACCATTTCCAAAACTGTAGTTGATAATGGGCAAAGCAAAATTACAATTGAACCGAACCTTATCTTACGTGGTACCGTCTACCCTGTTGTGCGACAAAATCTAGCTTCAAAAGTTGCAGATTTGTACAAAGTCGAAGTTTTAGATATACCAGTGCTAGATAGGGCGGAGCTATATGCTGGGAAAATATGTGCAGCCCTTGATAGGCAACATCCGCGTGATTTATTTGATATTAAATTTATTTTAGAAGAAGGGATAAGTGAGCGTACAAAAATCGCCTTTTTAATCTATTTAATAGGGGGTAATAGGCCCATGTTTGAGCTATTAGCGCCGAATAGATTAGACCAAAGCAAAATTTATGAAGACGAATTTGTTGGTATGAGCGATATTAATATTAACTATGCAGAAATGGTAGATATACGTGAGCAACTAATCAGCACGATAAGAAATATCTTAACTGAGGATGATAAGCAGTTTTTGCTTTCGGTTAAAAAAGGCTTTCCAAATTGGCAGCATATTAACATAGAACATGTGGCAAATTTGCCATCCGTTAGGTGGAAATTGGTAAATCTAGCTAAAATGGACAAGCGAAAAGCTGCTGAATATTTAGCAAAATTGGAAGCTGCTTTATATGATTAAAAGCAGGGGAGTTAGTCAAGATGTAGTGTTCAATGCCGCAACTAAGATTGCAGCTGGCGGCATTATGCCAACTACAGCTAGTATTAGAGCGGAGCTTAGGCGTGGTAGCGAGACTACTTTGCATAAGTATTTGCAGGAATGGAAAACGCTACTTTTAAAACATGCGGGAAGAATTGGTCAAAGTGCTGCTCTGCCATTATTAGATGAAAATAAAGTTCTACGTCAAAATTTAGAGCAATTATCGCAAAACCTTGCTAGTTACACCAATGAGCTACAAGATTTAGAGATAGCCAATACTAAGCTTAAAAATGAAAATTCTATGTTAAAGCAAGAGGTTTCACAGCACCTGGCAACAATTGCTATGCTGCAAGCGCAGCTTCTTAACTTGCGGGCAACCGTTGAGCGTAACTCTTCTGAATATCAACAGACCTTAGATAAGATAATTGCAGAGAAGAATCAAACCATACAATCTTTGCAAGAAGAGATGCGCCAGGCTCAAGTTGATGCAATTGAAAAAATACGCGAATACAGTTTTAAAGAGCATGATTTGTTAATTTGCGAGCGGGTTAAGATAATAAATTTGCAGGCAGAAGTTGTAAGACTTAAATCCATTGTGGCAAAAGTAAAAGATGCCAGCTCATTGGTAATGGGGGAAGAAACACAGTCACAGCCTGTAGGAAAAAATAATCGAGCGCAATTATTATCTGAGTTATATGCACAAAAAATGCAAAGTGATTTGCAAGTAAGGGATGAGTCGGATGTTAATAGCAACTAACTCAAAATTAATTCTGCCAGCGGTTCCAGGAATTGTGCAAAAGCTAGATTTACGTATCAATAGTGGTCCATTTTCTGATGAATGTATAATTGATGCAAAAAATGATTTAGATGCAGTATTGCAGTGGTTAGAGCAATATAAGGGTAAAAAGACAACCCATAGCACTTATAAACGCGAAGCCATACGATTTTTATTATGGTGCTCTTGTGAATGTGGAAAAAGCCTTACCGCACTTAAAGTGTCTGATTTAGAGAAGTACTTAAAATTTTTGCAAGCTATACCTAAAACATGGTGTGCACCACGTGGTGGGAAGAATACTATTAATAATCGTCCTTTTGTTGGACCATTAAGTGTAACCGCTTTTCAGTGTAGTGTTCGGGTTATTAACTCACTATTAAATTATTTGGTTAATGCAGACTACTTGCGCACTAATCCTTTGAAGCTCATAAGAACATCCCAAGCATTTAACTTAACAAATGAAGAGAGAAAATACCAAGTTTGGGCTAGAATGTTGGAAGATGATGAGTGGAAGGCTATATTAGATGTGCTTGTCAATATGTCAGAAAATACTAAAGATGCAATTGATTTAAAACTACGCACACAATTTTTGTTTGCAATGCTGTATTTGTTAGGTCTTAGGATTAGTGAGGTAGCAGGGCATAGCTGGAATGCATTTTGCTTAAAAGATGGCAGGTGGTGGTTCTTTGTTAAAGGCAAGGGAGATAAGCCAGGACATATTCCAGTTAATGATAAACTATTAGAATATGTAAAAGCTTATAGAGTACATCTGGGTAAAGATGAATTGCCATCTGCCCATGAAACAGATAGGTTGATAATATCTATAAAAACCGGCAAGGCCTATCAGCTTAGAATTTTGTATAACATGGTTAAGGATGTAGGCCTTGCCGCTGCTAAAAAATTTCCAGGAGATAAACAAAAGAGTGAAAAATTAAAAAAGTTTTCTCCGCATTGGTTGCGGCATTTGGCGGCAAGCCATCAAGATAAGGCCGGCCTTAGTATGACTATGATTCAAGAGAATATGCGCCACTTTTCAGCAAATACCACCAAAATATACATGCATGCAGAAGATAAGGCACGCCATGATGCTCTTCAGAATATTGAATTTAATAATGTTACCCTTATCAAGACCATTCCTGGAGAAACCACCAACCTATTAACAATAAAGATTATAAAAAGTAATGGTATTAATTGCACAAAGTCTTTGGTAAAGTTTATCGAAGCAATTGAGTCAAATGTCTTAAAAACATTAGACTATAAATCTAATAAAAAGCTAGATACAATATTGGCTGAATGCGAAAAGACGCTGTTATTAGGTCTTGCATATGAACTACAATACACAATTCTAGATGTAGAAAATATTGACTGCTTTGAATTATGTAAACAAATAAAGCGCGAGGCTGAGATTAGGTTGTTGACAGCGGTAGTGTCTATATAATTCTTGTCTAAAAAATATCATTTTTGTTTTAGACAATCAATAATTTTACTAAAATTTACTTGAAACTTATTAATTTATGTGGTGCAATTGAAAAAAATAGCGTCTCGCTGGAGATTGAGGATATACAGCGCAAGTCGCTTGACTATGTAAGAAAAATTTTGTTTTAGAATACTTACGCATGCTGGTATAGATGTTAATCATGCAGGCGAAAGACTGAAGAGCTGCAAAAGCAAAATATAAGGACTGCTCATATAATAAATTAAAAGGAAGTAATAAAAATGAAAAAAAGTGATGATAAAACCAAAAATACTGCAGGAGGCAAATATATTCCTCCGCACAAACGCTCATTGCAAACTTCTATGGCAAGTGCATCAATTTCAGAAAAAAAGAACACGTTGATAAGCGATGGAAAGTTGCCTCAGCCTTCACAAGCCGTACCATTGCAAAAAAATATACAGGCTTCTGTTGCTACCCTTTCATTTACCAATCATGCTCGTGACAGACAAGAGCAACGTGATATATCTAATAAAACTATATCTGATACTATTGTTGGTGGGGTTAAAACTGCAAATACCAGCTCTGAGACATATGTAACTAAAGACACGGTTGTTGTGCGAAGTGACAACGGAAAAATTATTACCGTCAGGAAGAACACTGCTAACACGCATCATAATATAACAAATAATTATCGCCAAAATGAACAGGAATTATTAGAAAAAATTAAAAGCAAAAAGAAGACTGATGTGGCCATGTGTGAATTAGCCGAGCTTTATTTAGGTGGAAATCTAGGAACGCGAAATGTTGTTGCTGCGCGAGATTTATTATTACAAGCAATTAAAACCAACAAACGCAATAGCCATGCAATGTGTATGCTCGCAGAACTATATGCTCTTGGTGATTTAGGTGCGCCAAACTTAGAGAAGGCCAAAGAATATTGGAAAATAGCTGCAGGAAATAACAATAGGTATGGGGCATACATGTGTGCTCAATTTGCTTTGATTGATTACGTTAAAAATAAAAATTCATTGTCCTCAGTTTCTGGCGCCAATCAGGCGTTGCAGGGGAAAATCCAAAAATATCTAGACCAAGCTAACAGCCGAGGAGGCAATTCTTCTATGTGGCTGCAGGGGTATATTTTAGAGAAAGGTTATTTTGGAACTATAGATTTAGAAAAATCTATAGCTTTTTATACAAAATCTGCTAACAATGGCAATGTTATTTCCATAGAATGTCTACATCAATTATTTATAAAAGGTATTATTAATTCAGAAAGATTTGAATCAATCTTAGAAAAAATATCAAAAAATATTGCAGTAACCGATAGTGGGACTGCTGTTGAAATTGGGTTACAACAAGCATATGGATTATTGGGGAATAATAAAAATCGTGGCGTAAATATGATAACAAAAGCTGCGGAAAATAATAATGTTAAAGCCATGTATGCTTTAGCAAAATGCTATAGGGAAGGCATTGGTTGTGTTGTTGATATGGAAAAATCAAACTTTTGGGGTCAAAAAGCAATAGAGCTTGCGAAAGTGGCCGGACAAAATGGAAATATTTCTGCCCTTTGGAATTTAGGTCATGCATATTTAAGTGGCGTTTTGGGTGAGATTAATTTAAATAAAGCCCGAGAAACTTTCACAAACATCGCAAACGCTGACAATAACAATCCTTTTTATAAGTTTGCGCTTGGGCGATTCTACTTGGAGGGTGTGTTTGGCGATATAAACCCAGAAGTTGGTAGTGATTGGATTTTGAAGGCTAAAAAGCTATGGTCCATTCAAGCAGACGCTGGAAATTTAGTAGCAAAAACCATTTTGGATGATATAAACAAAGAAGAAAAGATTGAATCTGGCGAAACTGAGCAGCTTGTACCAATTAAAGCTCTACCAGATATATATGTTGAACAACAAATGGATAATATTGAACTGAAAGAATTAATTTGTATGCTAAATAGAGCTAGGGGACAAATAATGCGCGTAAATGTTAATGCCAGTTTTTTCTCTAAGGTAGACATAGATAATCAAATTTTTGATATAGACACAATTTTGTCTCCAGAAGTTATATTTAATATGGCTATTAAAATCAAGGACCGTGAGCCATTATTAGCAGCACATTATTTTAGAACTGCTGCAAAATGTGATTATAAATTAGCTTATATTGAATTGGCGCAATTATATAAATCAGGTAAGTTGGGGCAAAATGTACAATTACTGCACCAATTATTTGAAAAAAGAGCTACAAGATTAGAGTCGTCGGACAATTTACATGAAGAAACTTTACCTTTGCACGCGGTGGCAAGTAAAGAGTTAAAAAATGATACTGAAGTTGATTTTTTGTTGCAAGCTCAAGCTTCATCTATCATTACAATAAGTAATAATGACGATGTAGATACTGATAACTCTACAACAAAAATTGGTCATATTACAATGACCAATTTAAATTTGGCAACAAATATAAACAATGCAATAGATACTATTTATTCGAATAATTCTTCTGCTACGTCTATAGCAGGAAATTCTAGTAGTAGTAGATCTTCAACTGCAGCGCCACGTGTTAGTGGCTATGGCGGTATATTTTATTCCTTACCAAGTTTTACAGGCGTCACGCACAATATGAGCAATTTGGCGCAACGAGTTACGCAACCATTATTGCATGGATTTCGTTCTCAACAAATAACAATGGGGTTCACACAAATTGCTAACGTTGGCGCTACGAGCATTGTAAATGTTTTGCAATCCCTTGCAAGAGATGCGTGTAGTCCAGATGGCACAATGAGAATGCGCTGAAAATATATTTTCCATTATTGTTATATAAACAAGTGTTTTAATATTATATCTTTTAGGAAATATTTTAAAAGTGAGAAAATATGAATAGAGTTGATTTGATACAAGCCATGGTGCACGCGAAAAATATGGCCAGATGTGAAAACATATTTAAAAACAAGCAAATAAATTTTCACACCCCAAGACTGTCATTACAGCAAAAACAGATGATTCATGACAGGATGTTAGAGGCGTTCTATATTTTAGATTCATATAAAGAAAACATTGATATTGATGCTGAAAACATCCATTGGGTGGCAATACTTGGTGCAATGGGCCGTTTATTTGAAGTATTACTATCACATGCCGCAACAACAGAGATTTTAACACGTGATTTTAAAGTTTCAGCCAGAAGAGTCATTTATCATTCTTATGGGCCATTTTGTGTCACCACCTTGGGAATTCCAAATGGACGTTTTTTAATGAAATCAGAAGATGCTATCGCATTTTTCACGCATTGCTATGAGCACTGTAGAGGTGAGTTAATGACCATAGGAATCCGCACACCTTCTTTGCTCAATAAAATAACTCTTGTTGATAGAGAGCAGCCATGGTTTCATATTTTAGTAAATACTGGCTCGATATGGGCGAATGACAGGGTTGCAGATTCTGAAACTAAAATTAAGGCATTGGAAAGATTGGCGCGAAATAAAGCCAAATTTATAACAAACGTAGCGTTTTTACAAAAAAACGAGCGGTGTTTTTTAGATTTGACCAATCCAGAAGGAGTTAAAATTTCTAACCTAATTAAAGGAAACTATTTGGGTGCGGAGCTAGCCTGGTTATCTTGTGATATTTCATCATTACGAACAGGGAAAGCGGTTAATGAGCAATCAGATAAAACCATTTTGAGTAAAATTGAAAGAAATATGATTGATAAGAAATACGGCAGGTATGTTGAATTAGGCAAGGCCTATAGGCACGAAAATCTTAATGTTATGGAATTATTAGAAAGATACAGCTTAACCATGCATTTAGGACCTCAATCACAGCATGTACACAAGTTACCAGGGATGTTATTTTCAAAAGCAATACAAAATCAGGATGACAGCTATGCAGCCTCTAATACCGAAACAAAACAGCAAAAATATACAAAACTGAAATTACATAATTAGTAAACAACTGGCCACACGCTTACCAATATTAAAATAAAATTCAGGTTGTTTAAGTTTTGACTTAAAGGTTTATATATGCTCTAATCCAGGGTATTAAGAAATAAAAAATGCTTGTTTTCTGTTTTAATAAATCGGTATCGTGATAATAATAGTAAATATTTTAAGGGTGAACATTTTATGTCAAGTAATGAATCAATTCATAAGTTTGTGGCATCGCCAGAATATACTTACATGAATAATTTTTATTACGAAGTCGTCGCACCAACAGCTAAGAAATATGAGTATCTATTTACCATAGCGAGCACAGAAAAATTAAATGAATGGTTTATTGATAGGCTGGCATATGAGAAATCTCAAGGATGGGCAAAACTAAGTACAGAATTGTTACTTGTGGCTATTAAATTACGCAAAAATCAATATATTGTATCATTTTTTATAGAAAATTACGTATCACAACCTCCATTATTAGAATCTTTAGCTTTACGCAAACTAGATGTTGGCCCAAATGGAATAACTGTTTGGCATGCTCTTGCTGTGAGTGGAGATTATAAGAGCCTTTTCGCAGCAATTTGGGAAGGATTGTGTGATCCTAATCAACAAGACTCTAAAGGTTATAATGTTTGGGATTACTTGGCATTAAGCGGGAACAAAGAGGCGATAGAGGCAGTAGTTGAAAATCAAGCAATAATTTCGGATAACTTTTGGCCTTGCCTAATGAGGAGTGGCAATTGGGGAACAATAGAATATGCTATGCGAAAATGGGCATTGAAACTGAATGTTACGCATCAATATGGAAGGACTTTATGGCATGCTTTAGCTGCGAGCGGGAATTATTCAGCATTGACCAATGCATTGCAACTTAAATTGTTTGATCCCCATAAGATTGTAGATAACTCTGGATGGACTGTATGGCACTACTTTGCCATACATGGAGGATCGGTTAAAGATATAGAAGATGCTATAAAACACAAGTGGTGTGATCCGACACTAAAAAATCAAGAAAATTTAACCGTTTGGGATCACTTCGTCAATAATCTAAACTCACGGTTTGCAATCGAGGCTATTGCCATCGGCAAATGCCAGGTTAGTATTGATCAATTAGTTGATTTATGTCTAACAGATCTTGTTCCATATTTGCTTACCACTTCATTTAAAGAAACTATTAAAAATCACTCTTTAGAAAGCTTATTCCCTAACCTTGACCCAACGATTACAAAATTTATGGCTTCTGCTTTGCAAGCCTTACAAAATGACGCTGCTGATCCATATTTGATTTTTCCCTCTGAAGTTCCATTTAAAGTTCAGTTAGAAATGGCTTCATTAATTACTCAGATCTATTCTTTAGATGTAAGTAACAAATTATCTCAATCAAGTGGTATGTTAATGTTGTTTATTGCTGGACTAGATAATCTTAGTGCTATAGACTTGTTGGTAAAAATTCCTGCGTTGCAACATACTTCTCATATGCATATTCAAATGGTGCTCAGTGCTGCATTAAAAGAGGAACGTTGGGAAGTTATAAACCGGCTACTATTAGCCGTTCCAGCATTTAGGAAAGCTGCAGTTAGGCACCCAGAATTTTTACGTGCATCTAAAGAAAGTGACTTATTATTAGATATTGCCTCTATAGATAATGGTGGTGATGGAAATATCAATATGCCAGTAAAAAATTATCCAACACAGCGGGAGTTGTTTTGCCAACTTTCTTATGGGCTAATACCTTTGCTTAGAGAAAGAACTGAAGCAACCTATGATCCAAAGGTTTTAGATGCTATTCTTAAACATCCAGGGTTTTGTTTTACATTATCCTTCATTTTTCTATATGTATCTGATCATCCAGTTGAAATACAAGATAAAAATGACACTGATAATTTAAAATATTTTGAAAAAATTTTAACCTCGCTAGCTAATACAGATTTTGCAGCACTTAGAAAAAAACAGAAATTGAGCAAGGAAGATCAAACTCTTATTCAGGACTTGGATCGATTTTTGCAGTTATTATTATTTTATCATGCCATGGATTTTGAAGAATTATCAAATGGAAATGTAGTTAATCATACAAATTACCAAGAATCATTTATTTTTTATTATTTTAGCGATACTCAAGGAACAAGGCTTAAAGGATTATCTACAGAAACGAATGATAAGTTTACTGAAATGATGCGAGCATATATAAATACTTCCGACAATAATGCCAAACATTATATGCCAAGAAAGGACTTTTTAGGCATGATGCGAGCTTATCGTGATAGTTACGAAATAAAAATAAAAGATATACATAAATCAAGTCTTGATAATTTTTTAGTTTCATATTCCAGGCATACAATAGCAGTCAAGCGGGATATTGAAAATTCCGATGTATTTCTTATCTATGATTCTAGTTATAGAGGGAGATTTTTAAAAAAAAATGGAAATCCAACTAAGGTAAAAGCTGAATATTTAAACGGGTATTTAAAATCAATTTTTGCAGCTCAGAATGACACCCCAACACTAGATCTATACGTAGCTGGCTTTAATTTTGATAGACGCTCTCAATCCAAAATACTGACCCTCAAGCCCTAAGATTATTTGCCTGTAAATAAGGTTGCATAATTGTAGGGATCAGACTATCTCTAAAATAAAATTAAAAATATGATTCTAAAGTACCTTTACGCCTAATATCCAAAGTAGCACAATGAAAAGAGCCCTCATACGGTTCAAAATGGGCAAAGTTACATGGAATTGTTTCTATGCCCCACTCATTGAGCTGTTTAATTAATTTTTTTTGTCTTGCTTCTACTATAACACGACCTGGCCCTATACATAGCATATTTAGACTTAGCCATATGCTTCCAAAATAAGTTGTTGTTACACCTTCTATTATTTCTGGTTCAGGAGCAATGAAAATATCCCATGATTTAAAGATTTTTGGCAGACTGTCTTTACTAAAGTATTTAGGATTTACAATTAATTGCCCTGGGCCTACAGGGATTATAGTAGTATCTAAATGCATTGGACATTTTGACTTAACGTCGATACAATGGATCTTATATTGATCACCTAAATGACGCGAGAGCCATTCTATACCTTTATAATTTGTAGTGTGGCTTCTAGCAACGACTATATCTTTTCCAAAACGCACAAAATCTGCAGCATCAAAAACAATTTCAGATTCATTTGTAACGCATTGGACCTTTTGAGAATTATCTTTAGGAATTTCCACATTATCAAATAAACTGTCTGCAAGAGCTGGCTTAGGAGCGGATGTCCATTTTGCGCCTTGTTCAAAATAATAATTAAATAATTTTTTATAAGGTAAAGTTTCATAATATCTGCAACGCCAAGACATGGGGGCTTCGATGATTTCATTACCAATTACTAAAAAAGCATCTCTAGGACATGATGCGCTAAAACCTGAAGAACGCCAATAAGGTGTTTCATAAGGTTTAGAAAAATCAAACTCTTCAGGTCTTCTAACGACAATCCCTTCGCCTTGAAGAATATTGATGAATTCATCAACTTCTTTTTGAGCTTTTTGTGCAATAGAATCCGGATAATGTTTTCCTTCTTCGGCGAAAAATTTTGCAGATGTTTCATCTTTAGCTTTAACAACTGTTCCTACTGCTTTGTCTTTGAGACTTGGAACAGTTGCGCCTTCAATTCGCCCAACAATAATTTCTTCTAAAGGGTCCCATTCATTATATGAATTTACTATTGGTATTGTTGCTTTAAATTCTACTGTTTTAATTAGCTCTCCCGCCAAAGATGTTTCTAACATAGATTTATCTCCTATAAATTTGTGAATAATTATTTCTGTTATTTTAATGCTATAATCGCATCTGCAAAACTAAGATTCTTAGAATTATGAGTAATAATCAATTTGCTAATATGTGAAAACCTTGTCTTTAATTGCATAAATATTTCATTTTCAGTTCTTTCATCTAAAGCAGAGGTAGCTTCATCCATAATAATAATTTGGGGGTTTCTTAACAACACTCTTGCCAAAGCTATGCGTTGCCTTTCACCACCAGATAGTTTCACCCCTCTTTCTCCTATAGGAGTATTATATCCCTCTGGCAAGCCCCGAACCCAATCTGCAATTTTTGCTTCCTTCATTACTTGCTGAAATAAATCAGACTCGATCGGTATTTTGCTATTCATTGTTAAATTCGCATAAATGGTGTCGTTCAATAGTAATGTTTCTTGCGGCACAATTCCTATATGTGATCTTAAAGAGGATAAACTGTAATTCTTAATGCTTTTCTTGTTTAGCAATATATCTCCGTTCAATGGATCATATAATCTATATAAAAGTTTAACTATTGTAGATTTTCCAGAACCATTAGCACCAACTAAGGCAACTGTTTTACCAGGATAAATTTGCAAATTTACATCTTCCAAGACATAATGATTTGTGTCAGGGTATTTAAAGCTAACATTTTTAAATTCTATAGATACCGGATTATTGCCAGGTAGAGATTTTGCATCGGCCATATCAGTATTTGGAATAGGCAAGGAAATGATGTCCATAACATCCTCCATGCGTGTTAACCCCTCTCTAATTTTGCGTAGAACGGATGTACCGATAACATTTAATGGCACCAAGAACTGTATTAAATAACCATTAAACAATACAAAATCACTCACCACTAATTCGCCATTGGTGACACCATGTCCTACTAACATGGTTAAAATTGTAAAACCTATTCCTGCAATTCCTATTTGCCCAAGATAAATAGAATCTATGCGAACCATTTTTTTAGTAATCGCATCTTCTCTCATAGCCATATTTTTTTGGCATTCTTTTAACGCTGTCTGATAATAATCTTGGTAATGAATGTATTCTATATTCATTAGAATATCCGCAATAAAAGAACTAACTTTTTTATCTTCCTTATTACCTATTCGTTGAGCGTCTACTATCCAGCTAATACTTGACCAAGTAAAAATAAAATATGACACAAACAAAACAAATAATACTGAAATATATTTTGACTCATAATAATAACTAAGAAATGCAGTTGCTATTACTATCTCTACGATCATTGGGATAACTATAAACATTAAACCGAACAAAACATCAGGAAATGCTGCTTGAGCCCTTTCTATAGCATTCAATAAACCACCGGTAGATCTGTGCACATGGTAAGATGATGGCAAACTCAAGAGTTTTTCAAAAACTTCCATGCCAAGTTTATACACTCCTCGTTCAAATACTCGATAAATGATTATTTGTCTAATAGCGATTAGCATCTGAGCTAATATCCAAATGAGCCCATATGATAATAACAACAAAGTTAAATAATTAAATTTGTGTCCTACAGAAAGCGTATCAACAATTGCTTTAAGGCACCATGGTAATGCTAAATTCATGCCAGCAGTCATAAATATAAGTGATGCACCTAATATGAGGCGAATTCTAAATGTCTTTTCATCATGCCATAGAGATGAAGCTAATTTATGCAGAATTTGAAATTTCCTTGTTTCCATATGATGCCCATAGGTTATTAATTATAATTCGAATACTAGTTTATAACATTTAGTAGAAACAGCAGCAATAATGTATTTAAAGAATAAAGGGAATTTGTTATAGTATACTGATATAAAAATTAACATACATCGGAAATATTCAGATGTTAAACCAACTCAAACAAAAATTTATAACAGCATCTAATGGCTTAGGAAGAATTGTCTGTTATGAATCTTATTTACCAGGACTTAATTTAGCTAGAATAATTCAGCAAAACAAAATAGCAATCGAAGAACTTCTACTTACATATGGGGGGGTCTTATTTAGGGGTTTCAATATTCGGTCAGTAACCGAATTTGAATCACTAGCTAAAATAGTTGCCCCACATCTTTTGGATTATAAATTTAGATCAACCCCCAGAACACAAGTTGAAGGTAAAATATATACCTCAACTGAATATCCGGCTAATAGATTTATACAATTCCATAATGAATGTTCCTACTCCTCTTCCTGGCCAAATAAGATATTATTTTTTTGTGTGATTCCTTCTATCAAAGGAGGAGAAACGGCTCTTGCTGATAGCCGACATGTTTATAACAAAATTAATATCAAAGTACGGGAAAAATTTGATAGAACTGGTATTACATATGTACGTAATTATATCCAAGGATTAGATATTAGCTGGCGTGAAGTTTTTCAAACCAGTCATAAATCTGAAGTTGAACAATATTGTAATAATTACGGTATTTCCTATGAATGGAAATCAGGACTTATAGAGTTAACAACAAAACAAACAACACAAGCCACTTTATCTCACTATAAAACAGGTGAACATATCTGGTTTAATCAAGCTCACATGTTTCATTCTTCGTCTTTACAACCTAATGAAAAATCAGCCTTATTGAACTTATTAGGAGCTGACCAAAACTTACCGAGAAATGTACTTACAGGCAATAACGAATCTATAGACGATAATGATTTTGAACATATACGAGCTACATACGAATCAGAAAGAATAGAATTCGCGTGGCAAAAATACGACCTATTATTATTGGATAACATTCTTATGGCTCACTCTAGAAACCCTTTTGAAGGGGATCGCAAGATAGTTGTAGCAATGGGATCATAAATAGGAAGTAGGCTGTATGAGAATGTTGACATTCGGCATGGAGATTTTAATATGACTAAAATACTTGAACGCAGTTCACCATATGTTAATTTGACAAAAGATCAAATCCAAAAATGTATTGATCCGCTCGATAAAGAAACAACAATCAAAGATTATCGTTTAGCTACCTCAGGTTTAGCTAATACTAATTACATAGTCACCCTATCAAATGATGCAAAAGTAGTATTACGTATTCATTCAAATAATAATTTTGATAAAGGTCAAAAAGAACGTAAACTTTCTGATTTGCTCTACGAAATCCCTGAAGTTCCTAAAGTATTGTATTATCAGTCTAAGAACAACGATGGTATCTCATATAGTATTATAGAATTTATTCCTGGAGTCATTTTACCAGAGATAGATAATAAAGAAGCTCTAGATTCATTATATTATGAAATTGGACTTATGTTGGCAAAATTAAGATCCATAAAATTTCCAACATCAGGATTGCTAGGAGATCAACTTGAGATCATACCTATCAAAACCAAACATATTCAATATCATGGCGTAACAAATTTTGTTTTGGATTGTCTAGATGATGACAACCTGCAACGAAGGGTAAACATTGATCTAATCAATGACGTCAGAAATATAGTCATACAGAACGATTTTCTACTATTGAACACTAATGAAGAAAGCCATCTAGTTCATGGTGATTTTAAGATCGAAAATATAATAGTAGATAAATCGGTAGATTCCAAACTTCATTTATCTGGAGTATTAGATTGGGAAAATGCACGTTCTGATTCCAGTTATGGAGATATAGCCACTTTATTTAGAGGTGACTACATAAAAAACTCTGCAAACAAAATAGCCTTTTACGAAGGGTTTACAAAAAACGGAATAATTCTTATTAAAGATTGGGATAAAGTAAGTAAACTTATAGATCTTGTTAATATATGCTACTTCTTGTGCTCAAAAAACGACAGACCAATATTATTTAAAGTTATGACTGAACATTTGAAGAATACAATTAATTACTGCAAATAGGATAAAAAATGCAAACTACATGGCAGGATAAAGTTTCTAACATTAACGAAACTACATTTTCAGAGAAGCAGAAAGCGTATATAAGCATCTTAATAGAAAAATTTACCAATAAAACTAAGCGTTCTAAACTGCAGGCACAACATAATAGAAAGACTCTGTCAGATAGTAAAGCTGCTTCTGGATTTAGATTATCCCTAAAAGAAATGTTTTATCCTATTGTAGGCGCTTCAAGTAAAGGAGCATATATGCACGATATCGATGGTAATGACTATATAGATATTACCATGGGTTACGGCAGTAATTTTTTGGGTAATAATCATGCATGTATTATTCAAGCATTAGAAGACGAAGTAAATAATGGCATAGCATTAGGAGTGCGATCAAAACATGTTGGCGATGTAGCAAAGCTCATAAGTAAGCTTACTGGGCATGAACGCGTAGTATTCTGTAATACAGGTACTGAAGCTGTTATGAGCGCTATTCGTGTAGCACGAGCAAAATCTGGAAAAGATTTAATAGTCGTGTTCACAGGCTCATATCATGGTCATTCTGATATAACATACTTCAAAACACCTGCTGCTCCAACCAGCCAAAAAATTCCTGCATCATTGGGTATTCCTTACAATATGCTAGATAATTTATTAATTCTTGAATATGGCAGTAATGATGCATTAAAACAGATTGAACAACAAGCTGATAAAATTGCTGCTATTCTAGTCGAACCGGTACAAGCTAAAAACCCTACTTTTAGACCTTTCGAATTCTTAAAACATTTGCGTGAATTAACACAAAATAAAGATGTAGCATTAATTTTTGATGAAATGATAACAGGGTTTCGTGCCCATCCTGCTGGGGTACAAGGTTTGTTAGGCATTAAGGCAGATCTTACAACATATGGTAAGGTCATTGGTGGAGGCTTGCCAATGGGCATTGTTGCGGGAAAAGCCGAATATTTAGATTTTATTGATGGTGGTTATTGGGAGTATGGTGATGATTCTTATCCAAAAAGCCAAAAAATATTTTTTGGTGGAACGTACTGCCAGCATCCTCTGGCATTAAGAGCCTCTAAAGCTATTCTAGAAGTAATAGAAAGCAATGGAACAAAATTGCAGTACAATTTAAATGAGCTTACGGAATATTTGTGTAACGAAGTAAATAATTTTTTTATTTCAGAAAATATATCAATTAAGTTTGTGCATTTTTCTTCTATGTTTAGACCTCAAATGCCTAGTGAGCTCGATATTCTTTATTATGTCTGGATATTTAAAGGATTGTATATATGTGAATGGAGAAATTGCTTTCTATCTGTTGCTCATACTCGTAAAGATGTAGAAAAAATTATTAGCATTATAAAAGATGGTGTATACGAGTTAAAAGAATCTGGATTTATATAAGATATTTAAAATGATAAATAATAGTTTATACAATCTAAGCGATTTTCAAGAACAAATATTTTCAATATGCTATCAACATCCAGATACATGTGCATATAATATTCCAGCCGCAATTGAAATTAAAGGCGAAATAAATTATATACTTCTGCACGAGACGCTTAGAAGTATACAAGATCACCATCCCGAACTCAAAATTAGAATCACTAAAGTGAACGGCGAGTATTTACAATTTATTGGCGATCCTGTTCTAATTAATAAAAAACATTCGCATAAACAAGATATAGATTTTAAATTGATAAGAGAAGCTCAAATACCAATAAGATGCGATGACTCTCCTCTTGCAAGAGTTATTGTGTGGGAAATTGATCCTGCGCACTGCATTGTGCAATTTACGATATCTCATATTATTGCGGATAGATCATCTTTAACAATGCTTATTAGCTCATTATGGAATATCTATAATGATTTGATGGCATCATCTCCTATTGTAAAAAATGGTAATCCAACTTTTTTGCAATCATTATCTACAAACACTACATCTACGAAAAACGCCTATTTGGAAAATCTTAATCAATTAACAATTAGCGATTATATCCCTTTAGATTTTAGTAGAAGTGAAAAATTTGATTTTAATGGTGACTGGGTAGAAGGCAATACAAGTGGAATTCTATATAAAGAAATAAAACAATATTCTCGCCAAAATAAAACTAGACCTTACGTTTTTTTTGCGGCCATTCTATCATCTTTACTATATAAACTTAGCAGTTATAAAGATATAACCGTCGCATCTGCAATATCTACAAGATCATTGAAATATATGCAAAGTTTTGGTCCATTCGTCAATACTATGCTTTTGCGTCAGGTTTTAAACGATGGCATGGAGAGCTACTCCAATTTGCTTGCATCGACGCATGATACCATTCAGCAAGCCATAGATAATTCAGGGACTTCATTTAGCTCATTAATATCACAATTAAGGAAAGAGAGAAATATTGGCGAGCATATTTATCAATGTATGTACGTTTATAATTCTAATGATTTTGAGACCTTTAGCAATCAACATCTAAGTATGCGATTGTTTCTTATTAACAACAAGAGCGCCAAATGCGATTTAACTCTTTATATATTTGATTGCGGGAACGATTTCAAGATAAAATTAGAATATGCAACATCTATCTTTAAAAAAGAAACTATAAAATTATTGCTAGATAGCTTAATACAACTAGCAAAAAACGTAGTGAGATATCCAGGCTACACTCTTTCAGATCAAATAAATCACAATGATAGTTCAGTAAAAATTTATGAATCTGGGGAAAAAGTAAAATTAATTTCAAAATTTTTACTATTAGATAAATTTGAAGAAAATTTTAAAAAATATGCTTCTAACTTGGCTGTAATTCATAAAGATAGAAATTATACATATAGTGATCTTGATCGATTAAGTAACAATGTGGCAGCAAATCTCATTAATAATGGGATTAAAAACGCTGATGTGGTAGGCGTGTATACAGAAAGAACACATGAACTAATACCTATACTTATTGGAATTTGGAAAGTTAGAGGGGTATATTTGCCATTAGAGTGTTCTTTACCTCCAGAACGTTTGCAAAATATACTTGAAACTGCTGCCCCTAAGTTAATTCTCATTAATAAAGAACATGCCACAAATATAGTTTTTAATGATAATATTTGCTTAAATTTTACTCAAATATTAGAACCAGCACCTAATACAACTCATACATACGTACGACCTAAAGAAAGTGATGGAGCATATATAATTTTTACCTCTGGTTCTACTGGCAAGCCGAAAGGAGTCATAAACAACCATCTCGGTATATTTAATCGTATATTATGGATGAATAATGATTTAAATATTTCATCAAATGATAAGATATTAAACAAAACATCTTTAATGTTCGATGTATCTATGTGGGAATTACTCCTACCATTTTATAGTGGATGTGTATTAATTATAGCTGAGAAAGGTAAAAATTCAGATCCTGAATATTTATGTAATTTAATAGCTAAATACCAAGTATCAATTGTTCATTTTGTACCTATATTTTTAGATATTGCTTATAAAGTATTCAAGAAATTTAAATTTGACTCTATAAGACACATAGTTTGCAGTGGAGATGTATTAAAATCTTCCACAATAATTAATACCTACTCACTGCTAGCTAAAGAAGCCATAATCAACAATTATTATGGTCCGACAGAAGCAGCAATCGATGTTACTCATTACAAGTGCCCTAGGTTTGGTCTTGAACGTATAACTCCTATTGGTAAACCTATTTGGAATACCACCATATTCTTATTAAATGATATGCAAATAGTAAATGATTGTTTGACGCCTGGTGAATTGTATATTTCTGGTATATGTCTTGCTACAGGCTACTATAATTCTACGGTTTTAACTGCAGATAGGTTTGCATTAATCGAAACATCATCTCGAAAAGTCCGTGCTTATAAAACTGGCGATCTGGCTATGTGGTCAAGTACTGGCGAATTGCTATTTCTCGGCAGGAACGATAGACAAATTAAAATTAAAGGAATAAGAATTGAAGCTGAAGAACTTGAAAGTAAATTAGAAATGCATCCTTTAATTAACAACGCCTATATACGCAAGCAAATAGAAGATAATAGTTTCGAAAATTTAATAGCTTATATAGTATTACGCCAGAATTCGTCACTAGAAGATATTGATCTAAAGAAATATTTATTACAATATTTTACCAACAGTGTTATTCCTAATCAATTTGTGTTTTTAGATAGGTTGCCTTTATTACAAAATGGTAAGATTGATGTTAACTCATTAATTAAATTAGATATTATCAGGAATAATCCAGAATCTATTAAGGTAGAAAGCATTACGGCAGATGAGCAAATATTAATCAGCATCTGGAAAAATGTTCTTGGATGTGAGGTCAATGTTAATGATAATTATTTTAACCTGGGTGGTGATTCTATTAAAAGTATACAAATTGTATCAACTGCTAAAGATTATGGTTTTAGTTTCACGGTGAGTGATTTTTTTAACAATCCAACCGTAACTAGTTTATCTAAATTTAAAGAAAATAAGTCATCTATTAAAGAAGTCACTACCTACCGTGCATTTGAGCTTATAAGCACAAAAGATAAGATAAATATAAATGATGATATTGAAGACGCATTTCCATTATCAGTGTTACAGCAATCGCTAATCTATCATAGTGATGTTAGCGATTATTACAGAATATATGTTACGACCTTTAAAATAGCCTGTAAATTTGATTTTATTTTGTGGCAGCAAGCAATACAAAATGCATCTTTAATTCATCCAATTATGCGTACTTATTTTGATATTGGAACATATGGTAAACCAATGCAATTAATACTTAAAAGCACTTTACAATATTGCAATTACATTGATATTAGGCATATTATTGACAAGGAAATAATAATAAATGATTTCTTTGTTAAAGAGCAAACAAATATATTTGATTGGGATGAGGCGCCGCTCTTTAGATTTTACATTCATCATCTTGAAAAAAATTTAATACAATTTACAATCAGCGAACCATGTCTTGATGGATGGAGCGTATCAATCATTTGCACTCAAATTTTTAAAAATTATATTGCATTAGTAAATAATACGCCATTAGCTATCAATCTGGGAAATAATAGCCTGGGCTTATTCATCAAACAAGAGTCAGAAGCTCTGCAATCGACAAATCATTTAAAATATTGGGATTATTTTTTATCTCAATCTGTCACCACTAATCTTGTGAGAAATTCTAAAGGAAAGATGTCTGTTTTCAGAAAAGAGTATAGGCTTTCCAAGCCAGATACCGAAAGTATACTCGCCTGTGTTAAACAACATGACATCCCACTTAAATCTTTTTTATTGGCTTTACATTGTAAATTAGTTTCACATATTACTGGCCAAAACAAGATTACTACAGGTTTAATGTCTAACGCACGTCCTGAAACTAAAAACGCAGAAAGTATCGCTGGCATGTTTATTAATGTGCTCCCTATAACAATTTCAGTTAATACTAAATCAACTATAGAAATGGCTAAAGAACTGGTTTCTATAGAGGCTGAACATAATAAATATAGAAGTCTTCCTTATGCTATAATCATGAAGAATGAAAAAAATATAGAATTTGATTCTCTATTTAATTTTACCAATTTTTATCCATATAAAGAATTTACAGACAGGCAGGAGCTGTCAGTTCTTAGTATGAAAGGTTCTGATCAAACTTTATTTAATGTAACTTTGCAATTTACATTATTACCGATTGAAAACATCTTACGTTTGGCCGTTGATTTTAACAATCTACAAGACTCAGATCCTATAGTAAATAATGTTATGAATTTTATAACTGATACACTCAAAAATGGATGTCTAGAAATTAATGTAATTTGCGATGCATTCTAAACTATACGAGCAATAAAATGAATATAATAAATAATATCTTCAAAAATAATATTTTAAATTATAATATAGCAATTTCTTATGCTGACCATAAAGTATCATATAATGAACTAAAAAATAGAATTATACATACTAGTTATTTTCTTCAAGAAAATGGGATCAAAAAAAATGATGTTGTGGCTATATTGTTACCAAGAGGCATAGATTTTGTTGTAACAATAATGTCTTTGTTTTATTTAGGAGCTACAGCCGTACCTTTAGATATAAATACTCCTAAAGAACGGTTAAGTTTGATACTTAAAGATGTAAATCATGTGATTGGAAATGAGATTGCCAACATCCCTTGTATTGTTTTTCTAACCAATCATGAACCATTTTTGAGTTTTGAGCCTGAAAATGTTAGTCAATATGATGTCGCATATATTGTGTACACTTCTGGAAGTACAGGCATTCCCAAAAAAATTGAGATAAGCTATGTCGCATTATTTAAATACTGTAATAATTTAAACAGTTCCATAGGAGTATCTAAGGACGATATTTATGCCTTTACAGCATCAATTGGATTCTCATCTATGTTTAGGCAAATTTTTATTCCTCTGCTTAATCTTGCAGAGCTATTAATAATGACCGATGAGGAGCGCACAGATCCAGCTTTATTTATAAAAAAAGCATGTGGAGCTACAATTATAGATTTAATTCCTTCTTTTTATGATTCACTGTGCATATACTTAGAACGAAAAGAGCTTTCAGATATTTTTAGATCGTCTAAAATTAGACTTTCTCTTTCGGCCAGTGAGCCATTGAAAGTAGAAACTTTAAAGAAAATTATAAAAAATTTGCCACAAAGTAAATTTGTTAATATGTATGGCCTTACTGAAACTTGTGGTATAGTTACAACATTTCCTGTGGATACTAATTTAGTCGAACAATCAGTAGAGTACTATGTGCCTATAGGGACGCCTCTTCCTGAAACGATCACTAAATTAAATGACGATGGAGAATTGCTTGTGAAATCTTCAGTTATAAGTCCTAACGTTATTTTAGAAGGAGGTTATTACAATACTGGTGACTTAATGAAATTAGATGCAAATGGTAATTTAATTTATATAAGCAGAAACGACAGACAAATAAAAATTTCTGGAAAAAGAATTAATCTAGTAGAAATTGATAGAAATATAGAATTGCATCCTATAATCGATAAATCCGTGTCCATATTTGATGATCATAGTAAGAAAATTATCACTTATGTGAAAATTAACTGCAATATTGATAATATGCATCAAGTATTAAAAGAACATGCTAAAAATATCTTGATACCTGCCATGATGCCTAGTGAGTTTCATGCCATAGATGAATTTCCGTTAACATCCAGCAGAAAGCTTGACTACCGTCAGCTTATTATTTTGTATGAAAATATGGTTTTAGCCCGCACAAAACCTACTAATAATGTTCTTGCTTGGAACAAATGGGAAAAATTAATATATGAATCATTTTCAGAGCAATTGCAGAAATTTGATCTTAATGCAACGGACAATCTATTCGATATTGGAGCTGATTCATTAAAAATGGCAATGGCTATGGCTAAAGTTACAAATGAACTAGGAATTGATATAAGATTAAATGATGTTATAGCCAATCCAACTATTAAAGATCTAGCTATTCTTATAAACAAACAAATTGAAATTATCTCATCCTAAACTGTAGTGTTAAAATCATTTTAGATAACTACCTTTCCGTAAAGAGTGATGGCCCTATCTTCGTAATAAGGTAACCGTTCGGCTAACTACATCTAGATATGCTTGTCATGATAGTGGTATGGCAACAAAGTAAATAAATATTCTTTGTTAGTGTTTGGTAATTTTGCAAGTATAT
>Ga0209174_10000730_pt1 | contig 24325 bp, 18 predicted proteins | sample JI91814BDNA_FD_187505 | JGI IMG/M metagenome (GOLD analysis project Ga0209174, IMG submission 187505) | Wastewater effluent complex algal communities from Wisconsin, to seasonally profile nutrient transformation and Carbon sequestration -... | ecosystem: Engineered > WWTP > Effluent > Algae...
ACGGGCAGGCGCAAGAGCGCGAGCGTCTGTCCGGCCCGGCGTGGTCGAAGACCCCATGCACGCAAGGACACTCTGTACGCGGGAGCTGGGAGATCCTCGGGTCGCTCGCAGAAGATGGAACTGCGGGCCGCATCGGAAAGGCCGAAAGCCGCACGCCGATGATGCACGACCTGAGGAAGTCGGATGACTCCGTACTATCGAAGAAGTCCTCGAACAAAGGCGGCCTGCCGTCGGCGGAGGGGATGGAGAAAAGGGAGTCAACCAAGGGGAACGCGGAGCAGCAAACCACGCACCGGACGCAGAGCCGGGCAAGCGTGTCACATGAGCTGAGCCGCGTGCGAGAAGCAGCGAGGAGGGACAGGAGGCCGAGCCATCGGCTGTCGATGAGAAGTACCGTCCTGACCCTCGGAGCGCTTCGTTCGCCAACACCCAAGGTAGGAGCCCAGTGCGCTAGCTGCGCCCGCTGGGATCTGTGCGGGGGGCGGCCCGACCCCAAAAGTGCTAAGGGCCGTTCCTACCGCGACCCCTTCCTCATCCGCCCTAGCAGAGGAATTCCAACGGGAAGCAAGCCCGCAGAGTCATCGACGAAGGATTCGCGAGTTCGTCACACACCTTTCCCGTCAAGGAATCTCATGGATCGATCTTCTGGACGCACTTCGGTCCCCTGATTTTCTGTTCTCATCGAATCGGCTCGCGCGGTTGGCAGCCGAGCAGTCCTCTGTCGTGGCAGAACTACTCTGTCTGTTCATCCGTAACTCCCGTATCGACTTGCTCCTACGGGCTCAAGCGGACCGCCATACCTTTGATCTGAGAATGCAGCAGGCCGTGTGGTCACTGAATGAGCGGATGTTTGACCTTTCACGCATCGATCCCAAATACATGCTGCTCGGTGGCCTCTCTCACCTACAGCGTACGCTCGGTAGGAGCGGTGATGAGCACGTGCCAATCCAAGACGTCCGGGCTCAGCGAAATCTCCTCGACCCATTGTTATTGCGCAGCAAGCCGGCACACTACGCGGAACGCTGGCTGGCCACCGCTTTGTACGGCGTGCTGCTGGAGCACCATGCAACCAGCGCCGACCAGATGAACGATGAACTGTCTACCCTGTTGGCCGCGACCGAGCCGCAATCACTTCAGAAGATAGGCATCGGCTGGTCCTGGAACAACGCTGGTCGCCTGAAAAATTCCGCAGAGTTTCGCCAGCGACTTCTGCAGGTCGTCTCTCCCAATGCCTGGCCTGGTGGGCTCTCCGCATTGCCTACGGTTGTCATTTCTCCCTATCTGAGCGGCGGAACAGAAGGGCTACATGCGCTCTGCCGAGATCCGCTCCTTTGGGAGCTGGTACTCCGCGCGCTGTCCAGCACCAGCCACGTCGCCGTTGCAGGAGGATTGGCCTTTCTGAAGAATATGGCGCCAAGCCTGTGCCCGTCGCCCGCACTCGTGGACGTGAGCGCTGCACTGAAGCGGCTCACCGTTACTGCAGCGGCAAACCCCTTCCTGGCCGGGAAATTGCAACTCCTTACTGAGTGGACTGTTTGAGCTGCCGACAGAGCTGAATTCCCAAGGGCACGCGCGTCCTCCGAAATGAACGCCGCCGTGGTTGCACATTGTTCATGGCTGCGGTTAGATGCCGGGCATGTCGGAGCCACGGATTTCCCCTCGTAAAGAAGCTGCCCCTATCTCCAAACTGGAGAAGCCATCCGAGACGCAGCAGACCATCATTTGCGAGATCCACGACTGGCTCACAGACTTCCTGGCCCACGAGCATCAGCCAGACATCGACGGCCCAGGCGATACAGTCGCCAGATCATTCTTATCGTCAATAGATGCTGAGCGCATGAACAATGTCTTGCTGCTCAATGGCGAAAGGGGCACAGGCAAGACAACGCTTCTTCTGACGCTGCTGCAAATGTGGAAGGACGCGCTTCGGGATGATGCAGAGCAGGCCGAAGAGCAGCCGAATTTCGACAAGAAAGTGACGAGCCTACATTTCGACAAGCAAGTGACGAGCCTACTCGCGACTCGCCGTGTCGTACCACTGCCGATCCTAGATCTTCAGCCGCTTGGCAAGCAGCACTCCTTGATCCTCCAGCTTGCTGGTCGACTGTATCGGGTCGTTTCAGTCCTGGACGGTTCCAATCAGCGTGATTGGAGCGACGGTAGCTCGGAACTATCCTTGCCCAAGACTCGCTGGCTGGATTTTGTACGAGCCGTGGCCATCGGACACGAAGATGACCCAAGAAAACGGCTGGCCAGTTCAAACCCTGAAGATTTCGCGATCGAGCTAGAGACCGCAGAGCGCCGCCAAATGAACATTGGCAGGCAGTGGTCACTGCTCGTCGATAGCTTGGTGGACCGGCTCCCCCAAAAGTCAGTCTCAGGTCTGAAAGATGGGAAGGACCCGTGCAAGGTTGGGAAAAGTCCCTGCTTCGTGATCCCCATCGATGACGCGGACATGAACGCCGAACGCGGGGTCGAGCTGGTCGAGCTGCTGCGGAGTCTGTGGCATCCGCGTGTGGTGTTCCTGCTCACGGGTGACAGTGACCTGCTCCGATACTTGCTGTTCAATCACTATAAGAAAGTCTGCAAGCGACTGCCGGATACGAAGGCGAGCCAGCTAGCCGCAGATGTCCTTGGCAAGGTCATTCCACCCGGTCAGCGATGGAAGTGTCTTCCTTCCGAGCCGATCGGGTACAAATTCCTCTGCGATGCAGATGTCCTTCCTTCGACAATCCAGGACAAGGTGAAGGCTGCCTCGCTGGAATCTGCATTCCCTCAGCGCTGGCGGGTCCTTCGTGATCTCGAACAGACCCTTCGGGCACGGCATCTGGATGCCGTCGGGACGACGCGCGTTCTGTTTGTGGAAGCACTGAGAGACTCTTTCCTGAGCAGCGAAGAGCAGGCCCGATTGCTCAAACGTTGCTTTCGCCGGACCCGGAGCGGAAAAGGACTAGGTGTCGATGAGGATGTCGTCCGGATGCATCCTGTGTCGAGCGAGCGTGACTCGCTCACAATAGATGTGGTGGACAAAGATCCCCGGCGAGCAATTTCGTGGAGTGTAGCCGACGATGACCGCTGGTTTGTCCGGAAAACAGACATCGGAGAGGCAGAGAAGGATGACCCGGAGGAGCTTCCCGAGGAACTCGTCCACGCACTGTATCTCGCAGCGTCCTGTGCCAGCGAACCGCGCGAGAAGGATGGTGCGTACCATTACCGCCTTGGTCGCTCGCTGAGTCCGCACGACTATGATCTGATCACCTCCCAGTTCCGCTTCGACCGAATCCACTACGACTTTCCCTGGCCCATGCCGGACTGGATCGATCCGATTCCCTTCCTGTGCTTCGTTCGTGCCTGGCGCGTGCTATTCGCAGATCAAGCGGGAATCCTCTCAAGTACGTCCAGGTCAAGTGAAATTTCAGAAAAGCAACAAGATGCACTAGAGGTGCTGGCCGAGTACTGGATCACTGCGCTATGTGAGTTCGGTGAGAGCGGATCGATTCCCAAGAAACTGCCCGTGGCGCCAGCCTCCGATGATGCCCGGAAAGCAAGGTGGCAGAGCCTCGGGCGCCGAATTGGAGGACTAGCCCAGAGTACCGATAGCCCTGGCGCCCAGCGCCGTGCAATGATCGACTGGGCACAGACCGACGCAATGTTCTTTGCCAGCAAAGAGTCCAGTCTTCGCCTACCCACGCGCGATGCGTTGACAGTTGGCTGGCTGGAGGCGATGTGCCCTTTGATTGCGGGTGAGGTGAAGGACGAGCGGTATTGGACGCTGGTCGGTCAAGTCATGGCAGGCCGAATCCAGAGAATTCAGCGGGCTTCTGCTGGTCAAGGTCCGATAGCAGAACAGATCAATCGGGCCAAGCTGCACATTCGCGCCCAATCCTTTAAGCACATATTCGCAAATGATGTTACAGATGACAAGCCGGTTCCCAACGGACTGTTTCAAATCTATCAATTGACTGATCCCATAGCTATTATCTCTCTATCGATTGATGGCATGCAGCCATATGCGTCAGGGTTGTTGGAACGGCAAGAACCGTTTTCCTATCTATTCCCGGGTCAATACATAACAGAATCAAACCAACAAGAACATTTTCGCATACAAGTTCGCCTACTTCTGTCCAAGATAAATCTGAATTATTTACCGCCAGGATTGGATGGCCTGTGGAGCAATCTTTGGAACCGAATTGGCTCTCATTTTGATGTAATCCTTACAAACATGGCAGCAAAAAGCTCCTTACTGTCAGATGTCATGAACCTTGACGCCAAGGACGCTAACAGAAAGATTCTTAGACGGTATGTAGAAATGACGATGCCAAGCCTGGCTGCGGGGCTCGAAGGGCTCGAAGACGAAATGAATCGCGTGGAGGAACTACCTGGACGATACCCGACCCCATCCGTCACTTCACGAGAAGAATTCAAGACCCTACTTCCAGTCGAGAATCCAGCTTTCTTTTCACTTCACGTTCCGACTTTGGCCTACGAATTTGGTGTATCTGAGAGTTTATTTAAAGATCATTCGAAGATGAACACCAGTACGGCTCTAGGTCTCTTGAGCACATTGCGAGATATTGTCGTTGACCAAGAAGACATTACCATCACCGCTGAAGCTGCACCGACTTTGGAATCACTCTATTTGGTGCAATATCAAGGAATAAATTACATTATTCCTGCCCCCAACTGGCTGTGTCATTATGACAATCAACTCCTGCTGCTCACCTTCGATCAGCTGGGAGGCGCTATTGCAAAAATGGAGATGCGGAACCAGCCGCAGGTATGGATGTCTGGATTTCTGCTCTCCTCTGTGCTTTTGATTCGAGATACGAGATCTTCAAATTTTCATCAGAACTATTTGGACAAGCTCGAAAAGCTGGGTGCTGTCGATACCCCCACTGGTGCAACACTCGATGCCGACGAGCGTTTTTGGATAGCTCATCGCAAACTGGTCAGAGCGTTCTACGATCCGCCACTATCCGGGCATCGTGCTGCGGTGGTTCGGGAGTGGGCGAACCTTGCGGGTCCACTGTTTGCCGCACCCGAGACGGGGATGCCCTCGCCTGCTGCATCCAAGTGGCTGCAGGCATGGGATGGAACGGACAACAACATCGACAATTCTGAAGTCCGCAAGCGGCTCTCGGAGTTCCGGCTGAAGCGAGCGCAGGCATCGCTTGGGAGTGAGGCGACGATCGAGCAGGCCCAGGAGCTTCTGAAGAAGGTCGATGACGCCAATCCTAACCACGCCTGGGTAAAGCTGATCGAGAGGCGGTAAGCGCGCGATGCTCGAATGGCCATACGCGCGAGTGCTGGCCGAGACGTTGGCCTGGCCGTTCTGGGCGCCAGCGGCGTTTGCGTCGAGCATGACCTCGCTAAAGCGCGGCGAGGACCTCTGTTACGGTGGCACGACACACTCACTGGCCGTCGCGCTAGAAGATCACCTGCGTCTGCGTACGGGGGGAGCATCGCTCAACACGCTAAGTCAGGTCCGAGACTATGCGTGGTTTCCCGGCCAGCACACGACGCCGCTGAGCTCGCTCATCCACCATGCTGCATCGCAGACCTACGGTCACAGAGATGTTCCCAGCAATGCGCTGAGTGAATCAGAGCGAGCACATCGACTTCGATGGATGACCCTGGCACTGCCGCGTGATCTGTTGCTCGCTGCGTGCTTGGCAAGCGAAGACTGCCTCCCTCCGACTGGCTCGGATGTCACCGAACTTCTGCTTCCGCGTGATCCGAAGGAGCGGCTTGAACTGGAAGAACTGCTTGAGCGCGGACTTCCGGAAATTCACTGCCACCTCTCTGCCTGTCTGAATTTCGATGCGCTGTGGACATATCTGATGTCTACCGCAGGATTCCCTCGCGTAGATGCAAAGAGGCTAAGGAATGCGGAGGTTCCGTTTGGGCATACGAGCACGTTCCTATCCTGGGTGGCGACGGCAGCGCTTGCCCGAATGACGCTGGCAAAGTTCCTGAAGTATGTCGATTTGCAGCGCTCACAAGGGATCTCCGTGAATCCATCATGGATCGAGTTCCTTCGTCGCCAACATTTTGTGGACGTGGAGGCAAGACAAGATCACCTGTCCGCACTCGTTGCTCTCCAAAGAGGGAAAGATCCGCTACCGAGCGCGCGCATTCATCCCGCGGTCCGGCGCTATGACGGCGAACATACGCCCCTGCTGTCTTGTGGTTCGCTGGATGAACTGGCGAAGACCGATCCCCTGCACCGATGCTACACCACGAACGGGAAGTCGGACGGTGGCCTTGAGGTGCATCACTTTCCAGAGTTCCTCTTCTGCCATCGGTCGTTGAGGTATCTTCAGGGCGTTCCAGGGACGTACGATCCAAGCTTTGAGACGCTGTTTTGGCAGTATCAGCGCATCCGCTGCTCACTGTACCGCTTCGTGACGCAGGAGCCAGGGACCAGCGGACTTGACTGGTTTGTGCGCTTCTTTCGGCGAATCTCTCCACTCCGACGCGGACTGGATCGTCGCGTACTGATGGACTCCGTGCTCAACCAGTATCAGCGAAGGAGTCCGTCCGTACATTCCCCACTTCAGTCTGTTGAGGTCCGCATCGCTCCAGAGTCCAGATGGAACAAGCTTCGGGAAGAAATTGAGCCACTCGGAAGGCAACAACAGGAAGCGAAGACAACGCAAGGAGCTTGTGAGCCTTGCCCTCCGAAGCCCAATGCCAGCCCGAACATACCGCGAGGAGTGGTTCTGCATTTCCAGAAGGATGCCCAGGAATCGATTCCCAGAATGCCGCGCCAGGGCGGTGCTGCGGGTGACGGTCTCCGCTATGTTCGCTTTGGCCGATACTATCGGATGCGACGGAAAGAGGCGACGTCGATCTCGAAGCTGCTTGACGGAAAGCCGGAGTCTCTGACACTGCTACGCGGGCTTGATGTCTGTGGTCAAGAGCTCAACACTCCGACCTGGGTGCTGCTGCCGCTGCTCCATTCGCTGCGCGAGCAGTCGCAACAGATTGCCGAACGGACCCGGCGCTGCAGCAAGCCGCTCCGTGCGCTGCGGATGACGCTACACGCCGGCGAAGACTTCCGTTCACTCCTGGAAGGTCTGCGCCGCATTCATGAACCGATAGAGTTTGGCCTGCTTCGCAACGACGATCGAATCGGTCACGCGGTCGCACTGGGGACCGATCCAGAGCTGTGGCTAAAACAGAATCCGGTGGCATTCCAACCCCGAGAGGAACTGCTGGACGACCTCCTGTGGTTGCTGAGCCTGGACATCCTTCCACGGAGTGAATCGTTTGCCTGCATGGCCTGTGTGGACAGACTGGCCAGGCGAATCTATGCGACAGATTACAGAGACGCGGCCGTCAGAGCGCTGTCTCCTTGGGAGCGAGTCATGACCCTCAAGGAAGCGCGCAGCCTACGACACTGCCCAAGGCTTCTACGGTCCTGGGACTACCCTGAGCTAGACGACCAGATTGTGCCGCGATCACTGGCGGAACGATTCCTTCTTCGGTATTTGACGGATCCTGGTGTCTGGTCACGAGGCCAGGTCGTAGAAGAATTTCCGCACAACGTCAACACCCGAGCGGGACTTACCAAGCTACTTCCACGCGTCCAGGCTTGGGTTCTCCAAAGAGTCCGGTCGTTGAACCTGACGGTCGAGGCAAACCCAACCAGCAACTTGATCATCGCTGACATGGGAGCACTGGATCGCCATCCGATGTTTCGGCTGCGTCCCATCGGCTTGTGGCAGCGACTGTTTCCAGGCAGACCAAGGCTTGCTCTGAGCGATGATGACCCGCTCACTTTTGCGGCCTCCCTGCAAGAAGAGTTCTTGTACACCTACCATGCGATTCGTAGACAGGGGGAGTCACACGACGCCGCACTGCACTGGCTAGAGCAGCGTCGCAAGGACGGAATCGCTGCCAGCTTCACACTGACTGATCGACCGCCTACTGATGGAGCCGCCAGCAGCAGGAATCCCTGGTCTTGGTGAATGACATCTTGCGCATTGCATGAGCGATGCGTGGGCCCTCAACGCTTGACAGAAAGGACTACATCCATGGCCGCACTTGGCAACTTTGTTTGGTTCCTGTTTTGTGGAGGGCTCCTAACCAGTCTCCTCTGGATCATTGCTGCGGGCATGATGGCCATGACCGTGGTTGGCATTCCCTTTGCGCACGCCGCACTGCGGATCGCCAGCTTTGCGGCATTTCCGTTCGGGAAGCAACTAATCGACGCTCGACTCTTGGGTGAGAACAGAATCACTGGGACTGGGCTGATGAATGTCCTGTGGTTCCTCTTTGCTGGCGCTTGGCTAGCGATCGGGCACCTGGTCGCGGCAGTGATTTGCATCGCCTCCTGCGTCGCCATCTTGCCCGTCTTCCTGGGGGCCCCCGCCTGGGCTTTGGCTCATCTGCGGTTGGCCGGAGTGTCGCTTGCGCCGCTTGGGAAGCGTGTAGTCTCTACCGTTGTTGCTGAAGAAGCCTATCGTCGGGCTGCGCGCAAGAACCTGGACAGGGCTGCCGCGTAACTGCCAGGGCTCATGAGCCAGAGAGTCGACGTCTTGACTGGGCACGGCGCGGCAGCAGAACAGCCAGACCAAGCTTCAATGGAGCTGCGTCGACTGCGGCAAACCTCCGTGGCTGACGGAGGCTCGTGGATCGCTGAGCTCCTTGAGAAGCCAATCCAGTCTTTGGCGCGCCGTGCTGATGAGGTTCGAATAGGAGTCAAGCTTCAGATCGAATGTGCCAGTGCCGCGAGCGCCATCGACTCCCTTTCCAAGAATGAGAATCGAGATTGCCGGAAATGCTTCGCGAAGCTCATCGCGGTATTTCAGCGCTTGTGCTTCATCATCACGGGTGAGCAATTTGAAGGGATGCTTGAACTCGACCAGCAGATATTCGTTCGAATGTAGACGACCGAGGAACAGATCGGGTCGCAACTTGGAGCGAGCGCCGCGTTTCTCCATGCAAGTTCCGAGCACGCGGGCGATGGTTCGATCGGATGAGAGGGTCTCGTACTCCCGGCCTAGCACCCAAACATTGCTGGTGATGAGATCGTGGACTGACCTCTCTACCGTCAAGGGATTGGCGCACAAGTCGTCGAGCTCATTCAGAACTTTCACCCGCTTTGCGATGTTCGAAAGCATCTGAAGCAGGTTGATGTTGTTGAAGTCCTTCAGCGCATCGACGGCACTACTCAGTCCAGAGCGTTCGAGCAACTCTAAGACGCTGCAGAACTGGTTCCGGGCCAGGGAGTCGAACATTCCTTCCATGACGAGAGAAACTCGCTCCGGATGCTCTCCGTGCAGCCGCTGGAGCAGAGGCTCGACATAGCGCCGGGCAATCGAACGCTGTTCTGCTGGGAATTTGTTCACCTCCTTTTCGATTCGCGTCTGCATCCTGGAGTGGAGATCTGCAACCGCCTGGTTGTGAAGGTCCTGTAACGGCGCACGGACCTGCTGCCGAACCCAATCCTTGAGCGCAATGAAGTTTGGACTGGACGCAATCACGCCTGCCCAGTCTGCCGTCACCAAATCACGCAATCCGTCCGCCGCTAATACTCCACTGAGCTGAGCCAGTAGCCTCGGCGCAAACACAACGTCACCGCTGACTCCCAGGTCCAGTCGCTCGCCTATTCGCCGCCCGGCCACGGTCATCGAGATCCCCTGGCTGGGACCCAGATTGCATGGCTCTGTAATGACGAATTCGAGCCTCACTGCACCGAGATGGGGAAGAGTCGCTTGGCGAACGTAGTGCGAGCCTGATGCGTCCTTCAGGCTAATTGGAGTCTCGTTGACATCGATCACGAAGTCGTCACAGAGACCAAATTCCTGAAGGAGTGCTTGACGCAATCTGGCTAGGTCTGGAAATTTCAGCGACTGATTCAGATTCCGAATTGTGATCGTGGTTCCATGCTCTTCCGTTGTGCATTCAGAGATCCATGCAGGGGCTACCACTCCTCTCTCTTTGCGACCCGCTTCGATGGAGCTCTGTAACCTGATCTTCTGGCCATGTGCCCTTGTCTCGATCTCCATTGATGAACCAACTGCGAGTCCAGCAAATCGACCGAGTCCTTTATGATTCCCTTTCTCCGGTCGCTTCAGTTGCGGGGTGCGTCGACTCCGGTGCCTTGGCAGGGCATCGAAGTTGAGCAGACACATGCTCTCAAGTTCAGCTCGGGTCATTCCCGCCCCATCATCGGCAATAACGAGTGGGTCCGTTCGGACCACACCTGGCAGCGAAATCGACACCCGCCTTGCCTCCGAGTTCCAGGCCGCGGCAACCAGCTCAAGTAGCGCATTCTCCGCCGATCGATACCTCTTGCTCAGCATGCGGCATCGATGGGAGTCGAACAGAAATTGGGCCGTGGCAGACATCGTCACCTCGTCCTGCGGTCTGGATTTTTCACGACGGTTTCCGATGTCTTGAGCGGTGTCAACAAGGAACTTCGCCTGCGCTCTTCTTTGATGAGGTGGTTCGGGTGAAGCTGTGTTTGCGATGAAGGATGCTGTGCCTCACCCTTTGGGAACCAGCGAGGTGCCGGCCAGGGCAGATTGGAATGCGGCAAGACCTTCTGGACCCAGTTGCTTGATGGCTTCCAGAATCTCTAACGGACTGAGCTGTCGAGCACCGGGCGCGTCGACTTGGGAATTCACCTGGGGCGAGAACTCTGGAGGCGCAGCAGGTGGCCCCGCTGTTGGTGGCATGAAGGCTGAAGACTCCGTAGTCAGCTCTGGGAGTGGCGTCAGGGCTGTGTGATGAGAGGAGGGAGGAAGAAGAGCTTCTTGAGGAGCAGCGGCTTCAATTAGTGCCATGGCTTTGGCGTGGGCCGCAGCCATCAGCGCTGCTGGCTCATATGGGAGAGGTGGCAGCACTGGCGGATACAATCGGTAGGACTTGAGTCGCCACGCCAGTTCCTTGCATCGCGTCTCCCTTGCGAACAGGACCAAGATTGGTCTCTCTGCCTTCTGCTGATAGCGATCTACCATCACCCAATCAAGCAGGTAGACAGTCCGTAGTGGAACCAGCGGGATCTCGACGGGTCGAAGACGATAGTGCTCGTTCCGTGGCTTCGAACCATCCCACCTCTGGGAACCTCGAAGCGGTAACCAAACATCAAGCTCTCGACAGAACAAACGGTAACCGATCGCATCCTTCGGTGGCTTCAGCGCAAGGAGCGTGTCCACAAAGGCGTCCTCATACGGCACCTGCTCGACGGTGCGAGAAGGAGTCCCTGCGCGTTTGGCTTTCGCCCTCGCAAGATGGCCACACAGCGCGGAGTGGTACACTTGACCATTCCGCTTCGGATAGAACCACTCCGGACAGCCAAGACACTTTTTTGACATGTTACAGAGTACAGCTGATTCACATCCGGTCTACGTTTCTTTGTGGTGGTAGCGCACGATGGCCTTTTCGAGTTTCGACTGGACAGCGGGGCGCACACACCACCAGCCAGAGTCCGCGCCGAACCACTCGACGTTCTCTCGACACAATGACTCGACGTACTGCTCGAAGGACTACTCGACGTACTGCATGACACAGGACTCGCCACACAAAGATGCTCTCAGCCTGGCGCGGCGTGAATTTCTCAGCGACGGTACCTACATCGCAGCCGATACGACGAGTCGTCTGGCCAGCAGTGCTTTGTTCTGCCTGTCAGGCGATGCCTCAAGGGGTACTGCAGCTCGGCTCTCCAGTAGTCGGGTGGGCGCAACAGCAGGTGGTGGGTTTGGCAGGAGCGCGCGTGTGATCTGCGACTGCACGCGAGGGACCACGTTGAAGGGTAGGTCCTGATAGGACCTGGTTCAACGAGCTGCGCTGGCAGGTTCACTGGATTCAGTCCTGGTGCGACGTCTCTTGGGAATCTCCCGCGGACCTTCCCCAAACGCGAGCCACGCTGGGGACACGCCAAGTGCCTTGGCCAGCGACTCGAGCACGTCCACGCCGGTCTGCGCCCCCTTCTCAATGTTGGCAATAGCGGTAGCGCTGAGATCAATCCTTCGAGCAAGTTCAACCTTGGTGAGTCCACGTTCAAGGCGGACAGAAGCCAATCTGAGCCCCATGCCCTCTGTGGTCGCAACTGAGCCATCAGACTGTTGGGTGCCAAGCCCGTACCCTAACCAGCCCGCAGAGACACCAAGAGCCGCAGCCAAACGGGCAAGTGTTCCGACGGTCGGGATTCGCTCTGCTGCTTCGACCTTCGCGGTAACTTTTGGATCACGACCGACCCGATGGCCGAGAGCCTTGCGCTTCAGCCCGGATTGCTTGCGGGTTTTGCGCAGCCGGGCTGGTAGACCAAAGTGGAGGGGATTAGGGGAGCCGCGAACCATCGCCAGGTGGTAGCACGCTCCGACGCTGGTCAAAAGTTGGAGAAACCTTTAACGATCTGGGGTCTTTAACTTTGTTGCTAACCCAGCCAAGTATGTGTATTCCTACCACTTGAGCCCGGCTTAGTCGGGCCATACCCAAGGACCGCTTGACCGAAATCGAGCGGCCCCCTTCACCCGCGCCGGACACCGCTTCCTGGCACCGTCCGACGCAGACAGGCTCAGTCTATGCCGTGCCACCTTCCTGCCACAAGTGTCTCTTCTCGCCGTCGGAAACCGTTCTCCAAGAGTCCATCGATCATTGCGGCCAAGCTCGATATGACCAGACCGGGCGAGCGCTGGGCGCAGAGCTTCATGATCTGGGCTGCCACTGGCGCACGTCCGGCTTGGAAGCCGCTGGCGGTCGCCAGAAGGAAGGACTCACTTATCGTCGCTGTGGAGTGGGGAACCTGGCCCCATGACGAGCGTCCGTATGGGGTTGTCGAGATCGCGCTCTCTGGAGATTCTCTGCGCTGGCAGTCGTTTCACATCGGAGAGAAGGAACGGATGTTGCAGCTGGTGTCCGGTGGCGAGTCTGCCGACGGACTGGCTTTGTCCTTCGGAGATCTGCTGCGCTATCACCGCGAGCAAGGCGGACTCACGCGGATGGAACTCGCGGCAGAGGCCGGACTCGCGTATCACAGCATCGTCCAAATCGAGAAGGGAGGCTCGACTCCGTCTTTGCAGACACTCCGACTCCTCCGCAAAGTCGAAGCGCTGCGGTCCTTCCTGCAGACCGTGAGCACGCCCTCGTATCGCGGCGGACTGCGACCGCTTCGCGCAACTCACAGCGAGGAATCCACTCTGTCTGCGAACGGAGCAGGCCGATGAAAGCACTCGCAGCCCCCAACAAAGGTGTCTACTCCGTCGTGAAGGAGCGCGGCAAGCGGGCCAATATGGTCCGAGTCGGGCAGGCCATGAGCAACAGTGACGGTTCGATCATGGTCTATCTCGACTCGTGGCCACTCAGTGGGACTCTTCTGATTCGTGACTTGCCGGCCACAGACTCCTTACCTGCTCGTCCACGCTGAGTCGTCGCGATTTCAATACAGACCGAACGATGCGCAGACCGTAGAGATCTGCGTCAACAGAGAGCCCAAACACAGTTCTCTGTGCGTCCGCATTCCTTAGGAGGGAAGCAACATGAGCGGGAAGCTGGAACAAATGCTAAGAAGTGCCAAATCTCAGCGTCGCAAACTTCGCACCGTTCCTGATGAGGAGTCAGTGCTCGGGAAGCTCCGTGAGGAACGTAGCCAGCACAAGCAAGACGAGGTGCTGGTGTGGGGTCCGTACAGAGAGGGACAAAACAAGTTCCGGCTCAAGATCTCGGAGAAGAGCGTAGTTCGCAACGTCGGGTTTAGGACCAGGGAGGAGGCAGAGACTGTCAAGGGGCGACTGCTCGCGTTGGTGGAGGCCAGACAGGAACGCACCCTTGGCACCACGATCGAGGACTTTCTAAAGTACCTCACAGAGACGCAGGGCAATAAGCCGGTCAGCGTGCTGTGGCATAAAAATCAGCTGGCATGGCTTCCTGGGGATACGCTCCTTGTCAGTCTGACGCCAGAGAAGGCGGCACTCCTCTATCGGGAGGAGGTACATGCGAGCAATCGCAGAACTGGTGCACCGATTGCCGTCGCAACTCATCGCGCTCGGCTGCAAGCTGCTCGGCGCCTTTTCTCATGGTCACAGAAGGAGGGCTTCTGCAAGCACAATCCCTTTGCAAATGTGCAGCCGGTTGGGCGGCTCAATGTTGGCAAGACCCAGCTCCGCATCGACGAAGCGCGGCGTTTAGAAGCAGTCTGTCTTCAGCGAGCACGGTCCGGCGATTCCGCCGCAGTAGGCGCCCTCCTAATGATGTACTTAGGACTCCGTCAAGGAGAGGTCTCGGCAAGAACAGCACGAGACATTGACGACAATGGCAGGGTGTTATGGGTGCCGTCAGGAAAGACCAAGAATGCGCGGCGCAGGCTCAAGATTCCCGAGCACCTTCGTCCGCTCGTTCAGACGCTGATTTTGGGCAAGCAGCCCGACGAGCGAATCCTGTTTCCATCCAACTTCATCCTCCACCAAGGGTACTACCATCGGCAGGTGAAGCGGCTCTGTCGACTCGCCGGTGTGACCAAGGTCTGTCCGCATAGCCTGCGCGGCCTGCATGCAACGCTAGCCCTTGCAGGCGGAGCGACCGCTGATGCAGTCGCGCGCGCCCTGGGTCACGGCTCCTTTGCGATGACCGAGCGCCATTACGCAAGCGAGTCTAGCGTCGCCGATTCCAAATCAAGTCGAGTGGCAGAAGCGCTGGTCAGCGAGCCGTCGAGCATGATCGAGCTATTCAGCTTACTAAAAGAGCTGCCAGATCATCGGAGGCTCAATCTGCTAACGCAGCTGCGCGCACAGCACGTACCACAGCCAACTCTCGACGACAAATCCCAGACATAACAGTTTCCCGCATACTTCCCAGCGACAATTTGAAATACCAATTTCTCGACGAGCAAATGGTATGAGACAGTTCAAGGCATAGACTGCTCCTGTTCGCGTCGGACGTTGCCTAGTCGCGGTGTCCGGCGCGGGCTGATGAGGGGCCGCCGATAGCCGTCGGCGGTCCTTCGAGGATGTATCGCCCGATCTATGCGGGCTCAACTGGTAGAAATACATGCGTTGCCACCTCATTGCAAAGACAAACTAGGGATATCCGTCTGCAAACTGTCTAACTTCGATTCAGCGTCGCCGCGTGCTACTCGCTCTCTGTGGTACGCGGCTCACCAAATCCCAGACATTTTCAGTTGCCCACTCGCGTCGGTAAGACACGGAAGGATCTCAAACTGACCCGTATGGGGTTGGCCGCAAGAGCTGGTGTTTCTGAGGCCACAGCTCTTTATGTTGAAACTGGTCGCCAAGTCCCGACCGTTGGCACCATCGCCAAGCTAGCGGAGGCGCTCGGCGTGTCTGCGCCCTGGCTTGCGTATGGACTCGGCGAGGCAAGCGCCGAAGGCGTAGCAACCTGCGATGGCATGGGGGAACGGCTGCGCAGCATACGCACCGAGAGGGGCTACACGCGCACCGACCTTGCCCGGATGGCCGAACGAAGCCCGCCCACCATCGCCGCGATAGAGGACGGCGGCCAAGCTGGCGTCGATACCATCGAAACGCTCGCAAAAGCCCTCGGTGTGTCGCCGGGGTGGCTCGCTTACGGACTCGGGCCGATGGAACCACCATCTCGGCGGCGTACTCCTCGACTGGCTGCGGCTGCGGCTTCTGCCCGGTGACAAAACCGCCGAAACTGACAAAACCGGGTCCAGTTGCCCTGTGTTCGACGGGAACGCGGGCCGATTCTTGAGCCGCTGCGGAACCTGACAGAAGACTGACAGAACGGCGACAGAACCTAGCGTTGGACGCTGGCAGACCGTGAGCGGGGTTTCCGTCGGGCGATTGTCCGGCTTGTGTCAGGACACGAGGCGCTGCGATTCATGATGCTGACTCCGCCACGAACCATCGTGGCACCCTGCTGGGTCGGTCTCACCGCCGCTGGAGTCTGTCAATGACGCTGACTACTCACTGCGGATTCGATCCCGCCCAGCGCTGCCGCCATCTCGCAGCATCGCCGCCGCCGAACTTTTACGTAGGCCAGTCTTCGGGTACAAGTGCTGGTGGTTTGGTCCAGGGTCGCTCAACTAGTGCATCCTGGAACCACTGCTCCCGAAGATTCGCGTGCTCAGTCACGATGAGCTGGAAGCCAGGGGCATCCTCTTGAGTGAACTTCAGTAACAGCGCGAACAGTCGGCGAACTGCCGCCAGATCGGCGTCTGCTTCTGTTTTCTGAACTGAGCCATCTGCATCTTGGTAGATCTTTTCCGAAGGGAAGTAGACCTGGGTTGGTTGATCAATCAGCAGGAATTGAGGAAGCGGTCGGTTGTTCTTTGCAGCGAAGAGATGCAGAGCGAGTAAGGCTGAGAGGTGATAGGCTAGATGGTTCTCGCCACCACCGGTCCGGCTCATCGGCACTGGTCGATCCGGGCGGTCAAACGTGATGGTGAGATTGCTGAGGTCGAATCTCGCTGGAAATGTGCTGAACTCGGCTTCAAAGGCACGAAGGTAATGTGACACTTGCGCCGAGATATTATTAAGGATCGACGTCAGTCGCTCGTTGCTATCGTCGGCGCCGATTCTCTTTTCCAGTTCTTCGACCTTGAACTTGAGGCGGCGGTGCTCAGCCTCTCGTGTGGCGAGTTCCACATTGGGAATCAGGTTCTCCAAGAATAAGCTGATCCGGCCAACGACCCGCGCCGCAGCATTGTTGCGCGTGCCCATTTGCGCGATGACTTCATTCGTCGCGATGGCCGCAGAAACCTCCGTTTCCTTTTGTTTGATCACATCTACGATTTCCTGAAACTTGCCATTCTGCTCGGCTAGGTACTCTTGCAACTTGGGGCGTTGACCGGCAACGATGCTCAATTCTGCGTCCAGGGTCGCTAGCTCGTTGAGCAGGGCCTTGGCGATGGGCGATTCCATGGCCAGGTTTTCCTCGCAAAATGGCCATTGCCATTCACCGGTCTGAGTGTTCTTGGGAAGAGCCTTGATCGAAGCTAGCCGATCCTTTTGTTCGGCTGCCTCGCTCTCGAAGCCGCCAGCCTCCTTCGAGAATTGGCGGGCCGCATCGATCTTGGCTTGAATCTCCCTTCTATCTTTACGTAGCTGTCTAATGTCCTCTTCGAGCCTAGAGATCCTGTGGCCATCATCCTCGGGAATTGCAGCGGGTTTCCATTGCATCGCCACGCGCAAGGCGTCGATCACCCCATCTGCGCCTGCCTGCTGACTTGCCGGCTCAATGATGCCCACTGTCCTTGCCTCCGAGAATAGGCTGATGCCTTTCTGCTGGGACGTATCGATTGCATCACGGGCCTGTTCAAGAAGCTTGGCATTCAGTTTCAGTTCCCGCTGTGCTGCGCGGAGCTTGGTTTCGAGTTCGTACCGATCATTGGACGAGACACCGAGGAGGATCGGCAGTGTGTCTCGAATTGCTTGCGGCTGGAACGGTTCGTTTTGTCGATAAAATAGTTGGTCCTTGTTGGCGACGAGGCCTTGCTTCTGGAAGAGATAGTAGTATGTGTGCTTGACGTTCGCGTCATAGCTTTCGCGGCTATGCTGGATAGCGACATCGGTTCGATTCTCCGGAATGCCCAGGAGCCGCGACAGGAGTGACACAACCGATTCATCATCCGTGTTGACTACCAATTCATCAAAGGCAGGTGCAGCGAGTTGGGCGCCTCGTCGGTGCATGGCAGTGCTGCAACTTGTGCTTCCAGCGGACGGAGTTGGCTTAGCTATTAGGATCTGCTCCTGCGGGAACTGATAGATCACGGCGAACCAAGCTACCTTGTCCCGAATGATGCCTTCGGGCACATTAAAGGTAGACCGTCCCATGCAGTACTCGATGATGTCCGAAAGCGCCGACTTACCCGTCGATGACCTGCCGGTGACCACGTTGAGGCCATCCACCTTGAATGGCAGGTCTCTGCGCTGGCCGTCATGGCTGTAGATATGAATCGACTTGATTTTCATGGCCGTACTCCGAAGGTCGTGTACACAGTCACGCGATCTGCGATGCGAGCAAACTCTCTTCCGATGATGCGTGCGACACGTTGGCAGGAGATTGATTCGCTTGTACCGGCTACGGACTTGCGGACACGGTTTGGCACGGTCTTCAAGCGGCCGTCCTGCAACACGGTGAAACAGCCTCTTTCCATCAGAATGCCTAATGCTTCAAGTGCAAACGGCAGCAAGTCTCGCGTGCGGTCGGCGAAGCCAACCAACAACTGAGGCTTCCTCTCGACGGTCTTCAGGAGATAGCTACGCGGACTGTCTTCAATCACTTGGCGAGAGTCTTTCTGTAGACACAGCGGCAACACAAGGAGTGCGAGGGAGAACGGCATGCCGTTCGGGTTCTCTTCCTCATATCCTTGCAATGCCCTGTACAGGATGAGACCACAGAAGGCTGGATTGAACAGATTCCTTACTTCGAATGGTCTTTGGTCCCAGCGCTTCATTCGGACACCCCCAGCAACTCGCTGATACGGCTAACGAAGCGGGGGTGCCAGTACACCCGTGGCAGCGGGCGTACGTTGGCGAGAATGTGAAAGCCGCCGCGCAGAACATACGGCTCTGTTACTCGCTCTCGGATGCGAAGCGTGCTGCTGTTGCCACTCTCCAACTCAGCCCATTTGTACAATGCCCTGCCCGCTACCAAGAGGATCTCATCTGCGCTTTCATCGTTGAGAGCTTCAAAGACCACGTCCCTATAGCGGCTCCATTCATCGACGAGGCGGTCTTCGTAGACTTCCATTTCCCCCGAGACCAGTAGGTTCTCACGCGCCCACGCCGACCGCTGTTCGAAGGCTCTATAATAGTCCAGGATAGCGTTGCGGATTCTGGTCGACGGGATGCCTATCTCTCGCAACTGCACCACGAACAGCCGCGAGTCATTCTCGGCATCAATTTCACCCGCAGGGGATTTCCCCCGGAATGTGATGGGAAGATTGTCGGATTTGTAGTCTTCTGCAAATTCGGAGAGTTTGTCCGATATTTCGTAGCCACAGATCGCCTCTGTCCGCCTGCCGGTTAACAGATTCACGACGGTGTCGTTCCACCAGCCTTCGAGTCGCTCGAAGATGGCGTCCCTGAACTCACGCCGGATGCTGCGCATGTGCTGTTCCTTGATGATCGACGGCACATCATCGATTCGAGGACCGCCATCAAAGATGATGATTCGAGAGAGAAAATCATCCTTCTCGTCATCATTGAGTTCTCTGAACGCTTTGGCGATTGCGCCGATCAGCTTAGATTCAGACTTGGCGAGCACATCGCCTGCAAGTTGCGACAGCGAAGTCGTCTCATCGTCCTCAGGCCGCGGGGCAAGAAGAAACCGCCGCAGGAAGGAAGTCTCCGAAACCGCAGCCGTCGTGAACAAGAAGAAACGGAGACTGGCTGCACTACGCCCATCGCGATTGTAGCGTGCCAGCCAGATTCGGACCGACTTCCAGAAGTCGGTGGACAGGTCGCTCAGGCGATCGCCGACGGCCTTGTGTTTAAGAGAGGCAAGCGCCTTGACTCCGTCCTTATCCAAAAAATCGAGGTCGTCGTCCTTCTCTATCAGGACTGACGTACTCTCCGGCAACTGTAAGAGCCTAAGCAATGCGAATCGCGGCTGGTAAATGTAGCCCAAGCCTTGTTCGCCAGCGGAATACTGATCTATGGACTCGTCTGCCATGTGGGTGCCAGAAATGCTTTCTGGTGAATTTCGGAGATTCGCCGGTTGGGATGTGTTTACTGCGAGGCGGCTTCGTCGTCTAGATGTTTGGTGAGCAGAGACGGGCCGTTGAGCGAGTTGGATGGACGACCGAGCAATGGGACAAATTCGAGGAACCTTGGACCGGCTCCTGCGCGAGCCCTCCCCTCGCTCGCAGCCCGCGAGCGCCTGTAGGGTAGCCGGCACCGTTGGCCCAATTCTGTAGGTTAGCGTCGCCCCTGAGAAAGGGGATCATCGACCCACGCCAGATCGTCTGAGCCAGAACTTCGCAGCAAGGCACTCATCAGGGCCTCTTTGGTCTTTGTGTGTCCATAGATTCCAGCGAATGGTAGAGGCTCATCATATTGTCCGCCGAGCAGTGCCGGGAGGGTCCAGAGAACCAGCTCATTTCCCAGCCTGTCGATGGGGCCAGCGATAGTGTCAATAAAGAATACGCCTCACACAGGACGCAAGGATATCCGCTGCCTGTAGCATCGGAATAGGTGCCTTTCATGGGGTACGCTTCCGTCTGCGTTGTAACGGGACGACATGTAGTGGGACGACCTTTGCATTTCTGTCGAGATGTGCTACGGGCGAAGTTCCAGTTGTCGAAGAAGAGCGAACGCGAGGCAGCCAGCCGCGATCAGCGCACCTTAAAGTCCGCGACGCATCATGCCGTTTAGGTCGAGGCTCAGCGCAGGAAATGTCCAACGGATGACGGCTGTCTTTGGGCTAGCACGGCAGAGTCATCCATCGCTTGTGTCTGCTAACTTCCCGTCGAGATATCACGACCAACTCGAAATCAAGGTAACGGGTCTCCGTCGAAGAGTTAGCGGACACTACTTACAGATGACTTTGTAGTGCTAGGGATTACGCTGGACGCTTGCCGTCGCTTCTCGGTTTGCCTACTGTGCTCGACGTGCGGTGGCTTGGCGCGCTTTTGTGGCTTCTGTCGATCGTGGGGCATTCCTCGGTCGCTTGTGCCGACGCAGACTCGACGGTGACGCTTCTCTCCTCACTCTCGACGGGGGTGCCCTGCGGTCTGCTCGGTGACTGCGCACGGTTTGATGCGCTCGGCGTTCACCTTGGCAGCACGCTCGGCATCGCTGGGAGTCCTTCGCGAACCCTGTTGCTTGTTGGACGGACGAGGGTTTCGGTGTCGATGCTGGACGCACTTGACGTGTCGGTGTCGCTGGGTGCTCAGCATGACAATGCGCAGCAAAATGCGTCGCTGTCCGCGCAGCCGCTCAACGTCGGCGTCCGGCTGCGCCTGTGGCCGTGGTTTGATCGAGCGGGGCCGGATCTTGCTCTCAGCATCACCCAGACGGTGCCGTCGCGCTGGCTCGGGAGTGGCGACTCGCAGCCGCACACCGGCGTGAACCTGGCCGGGAGCAAGCTGTGGCGCTGGCTTGCGCTCGACGGCAGCGTGGGCCTGTTGTGGCGCGACGGAGTGACCAAGCCGCTCGGACTTCAGCTGTCTGCATCGAGCTTTGTTCGGCTGTACCAAACGCCTGATCCGACGCTGCCGCGCGACAGCTATCGGGCCGGACTGCAAGCCAGCGCGCTGTTTCCGCTCGACACCGCGACGGTGCCATCCAGCCTCACCGCACTCGCCGTCTTCGAGGCTGCCACCGACCGAGGCTTGCGCTTCCACCTCGGCCTCGGCGTCGCCAGCGAGGGCCGCTTCGTCGGCTCGGTCGCGCTCGCCCATCTGTCCTATTCGTGGGGCCTGCGCTATCGCACCAAAGACTCGCGCGCTGGCATCGGCGGCATGCCCGACTGGTACCTCGACTGGTTCATGGTCGATCCGATCCTCGAGGCCGACGGCTGCATCTACACCGACCCGAGCAGCATCGGCAGGCTGAAGATCATTTGTGTCGGAACGCCCGACCTCCTCGACGCCAGCACGATCGTCCACAACGACGGACGCCGCTTCCCGGTCGGACTGCACGTCTGGATCGACAACACCGACGGGACGCTGATGACCGAGGACCGCCAGATCCTTGCCAAGCCCGACGCCAAGACCGCCCAGCTCGCGATCGTCGTCCAGCAGCTCGCGGAGATCGTGAAGCGCAAAGAGAAGCAGACCGGCAAGCCGTGCTTTCTGCAGGGCGGAATCCTGCACAGCGTCAGCGATGCCAGCTTAGCAACGATGGTGGCATACGACGATCAAGGCAGTGGCGCGTCGTTGCTCGGATATGAGCTGGCGCGGATGATCTTCTGCGACGCCGAGCCGCTGGCCGGTGGACTACCGCCGCTGCCATTCGGCAAAGGCCTGCGCGGACCCCGCAGCGAAGCCGGGAAACAGATCCGCGACCTCATCGAACACGAACGGCCTGCCGCGTCGCCCGCCGCCCCGAGTGCGCCCGCCAAGCCAGCGCCCAGCGCCGCAACGAACAGCCCGCCACAGTCTGCTCCTGGCGCGGCATCAAAGGCCGCGACGAGTGCCGAGGCCACGAGTGAAGCGGCAAGTCTTCTCACCGACAAGGGCCGTGGGCACATCTTCCACGGCGACGTGGACTCCACGAGCGGCAAATCTACTGGTTGGCACTACGAACCAAGCGGAGACAAGGCCCAAGGCACTTACGTCGTTGAAGGCACTCGGAGCCCGCCGGATCAGCATGGTGTCTATTCAGGAAACGTCGCGATCGACGGCGTAAAGAAAGGTGCGCGCTCGTCGTTTTTCCCAAAAGCCTGGACGGAAAAGCAGGTCGAAGCGGCGATTGAGGAAGCGTACAAAGCACGGAAGCCCGAGCCCCAGTCAGGCGTGTACCGAGGAACTCTGCCGGATGGCATGAAGGTTGAACTACGACTGGACGGGAAAGGACGCATCGAGTCCGCCTATCCGGTCTACACCGGTCCCCCATATCGAAGGACACCGAAATGAAGCTCCACGTAGAATCACCCGATGGGGAAGGCCCTCCCGTTGCCGTTATCGATGACGACCCGGACCCACAGCGCCGGGATTTGCTGTTTGACTTCATGCGGGATCTGGATGGCAGCGAAGACCTCTACCTTGCAGCGCTCGACCGAGCCGAGGCAGGGACGCCGGAGTTGAACTGGTGCAATCACTATACCGATGCGGAAATGTATCCCGACGGGCGGGTGGTGATTCAGAAGGTCTTCTACCTGTTGGATGAGGCTGAGAAGGACCACCCGCCGCAGACGGTGATTACGATTGCCGAGGCGCGGAAGCTGATCCTCGACTGGATCGAGGCCCGGGATAAGTGGTACGCGGAGCGAGAGGCCGAGAAGCCGCAGACGGACAAGCCCTCAGATGGACCGTAACCCGTGGGTTTGGCACTTCGAGCGAGGCGCGTAGCCAATGAATCGATAACGTTCCCGATTCTGCGTGGAAGCGAGCCCTGTCTGTCTGTACGACCCCCGTGACTTCATCAGACCGTGTGGTCTCGGTTTTGTCCCAAAGCGCCGTAATACCCATCAAACCGCCCCTCCAAGACCTGCTGCACCTGCGCTGGCCACCAGTGCTCATGTCCTCTCGGCGTCTTATACCCCGCTTCCTCAAGTAGCTTCGCCAGCATCGGCAGCGGAGGCTTCTCGAAGGGCTCCCCCGGAGACTCCTTTTCATGCGCTCGCTCCATCCTAGTCAGCATCAGCTCCAGGTAACGCCTCGGGCTGAGCAGCTTCGCGGCGTTGGTGCGGGCGAGTAGTCCATAGATGTTCTCCACGGTAAATCGCCGCGCCTTGAGGGGGAGCCATCCCTGCTCATTGAGTATCGCCGCGATCTGCCTCAGCGAGTGACCGTGTGCTCGTAGCTCCAAGATGCGCTCCTTGACCTCGCTATCACCGTAGGCTCGCTCGTTGTGAGGCTTCGGAATGATGTGACTCAGCCTCAGGCGCAGGTTGTAGAGCAGGCTCTTGGTCCACGTCGCCCCTTGCGGCGGCTTGGCTCCCTTGGCGTTCAGTCGGTTCGCCATCTCCGTGATCCCGATTCCCTCCGCTGCCCACGTCTTGATCTGCGCGATGACCGCCGACTCCCCCTCATCATCGACGAGGATCTTCATCCTCGGATGGTCCGGCGCGGGAATCGTCCGCTTCCCAAACGGCACCTTCCCAAAGTGATATCCACTCTTCCTAATATGGTTGATCGCCTCCTTCGTCCGCTCCCCCGTCGCTTCCCGTTCCATCTGCGCGAACACGAGCAGGATTCCCACCAGCGCCCGTCCCAGCGACGAGTCGAGCCGGATCGATTCCCGAATCGCAACGAGTTCCTTCGTACCATCTTTGAAGTACGTTTCGTACAGCTCGCAGAAGTGTTTGATCGATCGCGACAGTCTGTCGAACTTCAGCACCACCAGAATGTCCGCCGATGTCTGCAATGTACGAAGCGCATCCTGAAGGCCGGGCCGCACATCTTTCCCGCCAGAAATCACGTCCTTGCAGATCCTCACCAGCTTGATTCCGTGCAGCGCGCAGTACCCCTCGATCGCACTCTGTTGTGCTTCCAGAGACAGCCCCTCGGTCGCTTGCATGTCCGTAGAAACCCGCACATACCCCACCGCTCTGCGCTGCGATCCTTCCGATCCGTAATGTCCTTCTTGCTCTCTGTTCGGGACTCCCTTGTGGACTCTGCTGACACTCCTCATGACCTATCACTCCCTCGCCAAATGTGGGCGTTAGGAGCTAATTGATAATTAGATTAGGCGTCCGTGTCAACGAAAAATTTTCTACCGTCGTG
>Ga0209174_10000733_pt1 | contig 24176 bp, 23 predicted proteins | sample JI91814BDNA_FD_187505 | JGI IMG/M metagenome (GOLD analysis project Ga0209174, IMG submission 187505) | Wastewater effluent complex algal communities from Wisconsin, to seasonally profile nutrient transformation and Carbon sequestration -... | ecosystem: Engineered > WWTP > Effluent > Algae...
CTTGACACTACCGGTATAATTTTGATTTTGCAAAGTCTTTAGAATGGAATACACAGGAGTAATTCCACTTCCACCTGCGACAAAGAGAAAATTGCCAGGCAATGCTTTTGGAAGAACAAAACTTCCCTGCGCTTCTCCCAACTCAACAAAATCACCTAACTGTAAACTCTCATGAACAAAGTTAGAAACAAGACCTTGTTTTTGACGCTTGACTGTGATTCGAAGATTGACCTCAGAAGGCATTGAGGAAATGGAATAGTAGCGAGTTACACGCTTACCATTAATTTCAACTGTGACGGGAACATATTGACCCGCTTGAAATCGGAAGCCTTTCTTGTTCACTCGGAGAACAAGTGTTTTAGTTTCTTTAGTTTCTAGATGTATACTGATAATCTTAGCCCTAGTCTTAGAAATGGAATATACTGGGTTTAATTCCTCTAAAAGGAAGTTAAACATGTTCTTTGGATTGAATAAATCTAGATATTCGCTTGGTTTATGGTATTTAAATGGAAAAGTTTTCATTTCGCCTCTCTTAAGTGAGTAAACACTTGTTCACAAATTTTCACACATTAATTTTTAAGTCAACCGAAAAAAGACTTTTTTTCCCAAACTAATAAAAAAAAGTGAACAAGTGTTCACACAGGAATTTGAATGAAATTAAACCAAAGATACCAACAAAAGCTCAGAACCAGAACTACTTTAATCCAATCTGCCTTAAAATTAATGGGAGAAGACAAGAGTTTAGGCTCTTTAAGCCTTAGAGAAATTGCAGGCGAAGCGGGAATCGTGCCTGCTGCCTTCTATCGACATTTCAAAGACATCGAAGAATTAGGGCTAGCGTTAGTTGATGATATGAGCGTTAAACTCCGTGTTATCCTCCGCGACGCAAGAAAGAAAGGCGCCTACAAAACAGCCCTCCAAGTCTCCATGTCTCTCTTTTTTAATTATGTAAAAAACAATCGGCTACTTTTTCGATTCATCACACGAGAACAAGTAGGCGGAAGTAAGCGGATAAGACAGGCTATCCGTAACGAGATGTCGTTTATCGCATCTGAACTTGCCACAGACATGAAGCGTCCCGGAATTCCTTACTCTAAATTAGAATTTATCTCTGACTTCATCGTAGCCACTGCATTTACATTAGCGGGGACATATCTAGATTGTGACCCAAAAGACAGTGAAGCAGAAAAGAAACTGAAAATAAAAAGCATCAACCAACTACGACTCATCTTCAAAGGTGCGTTAGGCGGCAGAAACAATCGACATAGAATTAAAAAACAAATAGCAGACGAATTAGTAATAGGAGAAAATAAAAATGATAACAACTGACAGAAAAGGAATTTCCGAATTAGTCAAACTCTCTCTACCATATACTGGACTATGTATTCTTTATTTTGCGGGAGTTATTTTCCTCGAAGAAACTTATGGAGATCACATATACAAAATATCAGGACAAATGGGAACTGTATTTGGTTTGGCTCTTGCTTTTTTTCTTGGCTTTCGAATGAATACAGCCTATGATAGATGGTGGGAAGGCAGAAAAATTCTAGGTGAGTTTGTTAGCACATCAAGAAGTTTCGCTGCAAAAGCGATCACTTACTTTCCGAGCAAGAAAGGTATTTCGCCTATCGCTATAAATTTAATCAAACTATTACAAGTCTACATTCATCAATTCAAAGATCAAATGCAACACAACTCCAACGTAAAAAAATACACATCAGAATTGGGAGAACTAGCAAGAAGACTTTCTACTAAATCAAACCCTGCTGTTCATTTGCTTGCAGAAATCAGTCTGGGCATCGAAAAGAATTGGAAGAGCAAAAATGAATTGGATAAGAATGATTTAATGCAGCATATAACACGTTTCTACGAAGCGCAGGGGAAAGCAGAGCGTATCCGCAACACTCCTTTTCTAAAAGTATACAAGGCTTTAACTAATTTAATGGTCTATTCGTATGTGATGCTGATTCCTTTATTTATGGGTGATATTGACTTAGGCGGTGAAGTTAGTCGATGGGAGTATCTATCGATTCCTATCATGACTTTAATCGGAACTATTTTTTTAACAGTCAATCAATTGAGTAATCTATACGCTGAGCCTTTTAGCGAACATATCATTTCCTTACCCGTAGACATGGTTGCAAAAATCATTGAAACCGATTTAAAAGAAATGATAGAGACTATTTAAGATTGCCACTGTGGCATATCTTCCTCACTAAATATCACTAAAACGAACATAACCGCCCTTATCCTCATCCCAGAGATTGCAGTTGCGAATTGTTTGAAAGTAATGCTTCCAAGTAAATTCTTCTTCTTGAATGTCTTCGGAATACTTGGACTTGTTTAGATCAGATTGTGCGGCTAATAGCATATAGCTTGGAATTTTAATATTTAGATGATGGGGAATATGGATATCAATGTGAAAATGCAAAGCAGAAAGAAGGCGAGGCATTTTGTAGTTGGTTGTAGATTTAATCTGTCCCCGGTATTGATTCCATTCTTCCTTAGTATAAAAAGACATATCTTGTGAAGTATGATGCAAAAAAGTATAAAGAGACATCCAGAATTGAAAGAATAAAGCAGGGATAATCCAAAAATGAAATACTGCAAAAAGACTTTCCGTCGCATAATATATACAAGCCGCTACCGAACTTCCTAAGATAGCTAGAACGAAATAAGAAAAATTTACGTTTCCCCTATGCTCTGCTTTAAACTTGGAAGGAAAATAATGATATATCATATTGTGAATGAGCGAGCCAAGAGGAATAAAAAGTCTAGTTACTTTATAAGCAAGAGCGCGAAAGGGATATTTTTCTTTCGTTGCCTTGTATTGATTCACAGTCATTGGAATCCACGCATTGTCAAAGTATACTGTATTAGCCTCTGCATAGAGCTCATTCGTATGTTGATGGTGTGCTGCATGAGAATACTTCCAAGCATAATACGGATAAAAAGTAGGGATAAATAATATATGCCCCAAAAAAGAATTTAGTCTTTTACTTCTGGTAAAGGATTCGTGTGCACAATCATGACCTAGAACAAAAAGAGATGTAAATACAAATCCACTAACAAACCAGGCAACAGGGAATAACGCCCAGTTACCCCAATCCCAACTCAAATAAGAGAAACATACTGCAAATAAAAATTGGATGATTCCTGAAAGCAAAAACAAAGATGCCTTTGTATAATCAGGCTGAAAGCATTCATTCCGAACTGTTTTTTTTACTTCACTTAAGGTTGGCTCTCTTTCCATTATTGATTCCAGCGGCTCGATAACACGTATCATGTAAATCTCCTGACTTGCAATGGTTACCATATATTTAACACTGTTAGAATATGTCAATTCTTAATAAATGGTGTTAGATATGAATTCAGAAAAATCTAAATTAAAAATGATTTTACTTGCTCTTATCATATATGCTTTTTAACGTAAAAAAAGAAAATTTATGAGAAAAATCAAGACTATTGCCAAGAAACGCACGCGCAGAGTAAGAAACAGCTTAAATCGAGCGGAGATTCTATCTGCCGCGCTGAAAATCATTCAAACCGATGGCGTTGAGAGTTTAAGCATGAGAAGTATAGCCAAGCATTTGAATTGCAGTGTCGCAAGTCCTTATGCTCATTTTAAAAATCAAGAAGAAATCATTCAGGCACTTCTCTATAGCGGGGAACAAAAATTAACCGCTGATTTAAACATAGCGAGAGCCTCCACCGAAAATCCATTTGGACAAATCACCGCAATCGCGCATACCTACTGGCAATTTTCTGTCGAAAACCAAGGTCTTCATAAGTTAATGTTTAGCGCCGGCGGAGGTTTACACAAAAAACTCTTTGCTGCTCCAAGTAGCTACCGAGTCTTCCTGAAAACGGTTCGAGACGGTTTAAAAAAGGAATCAAGTGAAATGCCTCGCCCTAGATACAATTCTATCGCAAGAACAATGTGGGCTTGGATGTATGGACTCCTAGTCCTGCAGATGACTGAGATTCTAAATAGAGAAAAGTTGAAACAAGATCCAATTGAAGAAGGAATGCTTGTCTTCAAGACACTTTTCCGCAATGCAATCGACGAAGAGAAATCAAAAAAGAAAAAATAAATCTGTGAGTAAATTTATTGCATGACATCGTAGAAAAAATATGCTTTTTTGATGCTGAATGTTTAAAAATATTTATTTAAAACTAACACTGCGGCTTGAAACGTTTACTCACGTTGTGCCTCTGCCATTTGCCATTTATTTTTCCGTAGTAACTGGCTCTGGTTCTTATCTTTCTAAAGATGAGATGGTAGTTGTTGCCATGGCAGGCTCGATCAACGCAACCGCCCTAATCATAATGGGTTGTGTTTGGAGATGGTTTTATTTAAAGAAACTTCTTCGAGAAATTAAATCTATGTATACAGATACTTCCATTTCAGAAGATCAAAAAGTGCAACTCAAATTGAAGCTTTTAAAATATCCATTTATCGAAGCGCGGATAATCGTTCTTCGCTGGTTAGCAGGAATCATCGGCTCTCATCTATTTGTATTTCTAGTAGCAGGTCCTAGACCGGGACTTCATCTAACTGCTCCATTTCTCTTTTTCATGATTACTCCTATTTCTTATGTAGCCTATTATTTTATCAGTGAGAACATAATACATATTATCTTCAAGTTAAGAAAAGTAAAACAAATCGAAATTGGAATAGAACAAATTCCACAATTCAATTCTTTTCAAAGAATTATTCTTTCGATGGTGGCTATTACGATTATGCCGATCATCGTGCTTGGCTATATGCTTTACGGACTCAAGACTGGACTTGTAAAATTAGAAGATCCAGGTCTACACTTAACGATTATGAGTTTATTATTTCCTGTTCCTGTTATTATCGTTGGGTATGTAGTAGCCAAGACATTTCGAAACGGGATCATGGGAATTAACGATCACTTGAATCAACTAGGCAAAGGAAATTTCTCTATCGTGAGTATGCCTATGTCGTCTGACGACTTCGGATTACAGGCATACAACCTAAATGAAATTATCAAACAACTAAACTCACTCTACCGTGAAATTTCTGATCTAAATGTAAACCTAGAATACAAAGTGGAACTTCGCACGGAGCAATTAAATTCTTCTCTTCAAAAAGTAGAAACACTTAAAGTTCAGCAAGATGGAGACTATTATCTAACAAGCCTTTTGCTTCGACCTCTCGGACGTAATTTAGCAATGAGTAAGAACTTTGATTTTACTTTCTTTGTGAAACAAAAAAAGACCTTTGAGTTTAGAAATCGAGAAAATGAGATCGGTGGGGATATTTGTGTTACCCACACCATTCAATTGCAGGGCAAAACATTTCATGTAGTGCTTAATGGAGATGCAATGGGTAAGTCTATCCAGGGAGCTGGCGGTTCCTTAATATTAGGCTCAGTATTTCAATCTATCATCGAAAGAACGTTGTTATCCCCTAGCCTATCAGAGCAGTCTCCCGAAATTTGGCTCAAGAACGCATTCATCGAAATGCATAAAATCTTCGAAAGTTTCGATGGATCTATGCTAGTATCGATTGTAATTGGACTTATTGACGATTCAAATGGATTCATCTATTATATGAATGCAGAGCATCCGCCTAGCATTCTTTATAGAGACGGAAAGGCACAATACATTGAAGAGGAATCTTTCTTTCGAAAACTAGGAACTCTTGAAATTAATACAGGAATTTTTATTCAGACATTTCAAATGTTACAGGGAGATACACTTTTAATTGGTTCGGATGGGCGGGATGATATTAGAATGATGGATGAATCGAGTATTGCAAACATTAACTCTAACCCTAATCGAATATTGCAAGTTATAGAAGAAGAAAACTGCGATTTGCCTCAAATCTATAAGACTCTTAAAACTTATGGCGAGATTACAGATGATTTATCTCTTTTAAAAATTCATTTCCATAAAACGGAGTCAAAGCCAAAAGAAATTCATCCAGATCTAATTCCTATTCTAGACAAAGTAGAAAAACACTTTCAAGAAAAAGAACAGGAAGAAGCAGTTAATTTTCTTATTTCAAAAACAAAGGAATATCCCGAAGACTATGAACTATTAAAACAGTTATCCATTTTGTTTGCAAGAATAGACAAATATAAATTTGCCGTTGAGAAAGGAATAAAATATCTTGAGTTCGTTCCCTCTGATACAATATTTTTCTATCGACTAGCCACTTATTGTAAAATGGCAGGTGAGTTTTCCACTGGAATCGAAATTGCCGAGCGCCTTCGCTTACGAGAACCACAAAATCTAAACAACTTACTTAACTTAGTAGATTTATATTCTTTAAGTCAAAATCACAGACGTGCAGAGGAACTATTAAAGTATTATTTAAAGCTAGACCCATCAAATCCGATAGCACTAGAATTGATAGATGCGATTAAAAAAAGAAAATTGAAGTAAATACCCATTATTCGCTAAATAGAATTAAGGCTTGATAGCATAATACAAGAAATAAAACTATCGTGCTTCGTCGAACGGTTGATTCACTGAAACCACCTCTCGTTCTTTTCTCAGAAAATTGCACTAAGAAGAAAATGGAATTTACAGTAAGCATAAGAAAGAAAAACCGAATGTCAAAGTATTTTAGAAAAAATAAAACAAAGCAAATAACTGCGGGCAAAAAAAATGCAATTGCTTTTCCTATCTGTAACTTCCAATCGAAGACAAAGGATTCTACTTTTAAATTTGTGTATTTTTCAATCTCTCTTTGAAACTCTTCTGGCTCAAGTAAATTTAGAATAGCCTCAGATGTTTCCCCTTCATAGATTAGAAAACGATCGAATCCGCGAAATCTATCTCTTTCGATTTTCTTTACCCGCTTTAGATTTATGGAAGTGCATTTACCTGTTCCAGTATACCATTGGAGTATATGGTTATTAATCTCTAAGTAATTATTCTTAAGAATAGAAAGCTGGCGATTGAAATTTTGATTCAGAAACAAACCAATCGCAATAATTACAATAGAACAAATAGCAAGATAATTTAGAACACTGTCTTTGGGAGCATTCCACACTGTCCAGGAAAGCAAGATTAGATTGATCAAGAAAATAGAAATCGATCTAAGGATTAGTCTTTTCTTGTAAAGCTGTAAGTTGATCGGAAAGATTCTGAGGTTACTCAAGATTAGTTTCGCTTTTTTACTTCCGTAAGTTTATACTCAAGACCTGCAAAGTCTTTAGATACACCATTGAGTTTAAATTCTATTGTCTCTATGGTAGAAAAATTTTCGAAGATGGTTTTCTCTAAAGCTCTCAGTGCAGTGTTTAACACTTTCACACGGGCGGATTGCAATTCTTCCAATCTTTTCTTTTCGATAGATTCCTCTTCTTGGTTCTTCTTATCGTCAACACCCTCTTCTGTTACTTCTAATTTGATTTTGATAGAGGACAATTCTTTTTGAATACTTGCCTCATTCAAATCAAGAATGAGTTTTTTATCAAAGTCTAACAGCCATACTGCGATAATCGGACTTCTTAGATCCGGAAGCTTTTTAGGAAAAACATTTTCCTCCGTAGTCTCGATTACATCGTCATAAGGAGGTTGACTCAACTCACCAACAATGATATTTAGATTCTTTCGTATATCGTTATCCGCAAGCAATATCTTTCGCTTTGACTTAAGCAAATTAGTCTTACCATCGGAGACATAGAGGGTAACATTCGTTCGCCTATCCACACTTGGGAGATCGTAGAAGTTAAATGGAACCAAAAGGCTAAAAGGATTTTTTCCAACCAAAATAAATACAATGAAGAATAAAATTGCAAGAGAAGAAGCTAGAAATAAAAAACGAAATTGATTGTTCTTGGTTTGACCGGTAGCTTCTAAGAATATCTTAGAAAATAGATTTTTTAAAAATCCAATGCTTGTCTTGAAGCCAGATTTAATTTTTTGCCATAACATAGTTTTTAATTCCTTCTGCGATTCCCTCTGCCAATTTTAATTGAACAGTTTTTTCTTCGAGCATTTTTACATCTTGTGGGTGACTGATAAACCCAAGTTCAATCAACACGGCAGGCATCATACTTCCTCGCAAGACCTGGTAGTTATTTTTTTTCACACCTCTACTTGCAATTTTAGAATCAAGAGAGTCTTTTAACTTTGAATCTATAGCTTTGGCTAAAAGTATACTTCGCCGCTGAATTACTGAGGAAAGCATTCCACTTTGAATATATTGCACCTTCGGATCTCGCCTAGCATCTATTAATTGATTTGCAAGAATCGATGTCTCGCGAGTAGTCTCAATCGGACCACTTTGCGCTAGATAGTATACTTCATAACCATGAGGACTCTTTTCTGGAGTCGGAGTAGAATTGCAGTGGAGGCTAATAAATATTGTGTCCCGACTCGTCCGCAATTTTTTATTTGCAATCTTAGCTCTATCTTCAAGAGGAACATACACATCTTTCTTTCGAGTGAATTTAATTTTTAAATTGGGAAATTTCTTCTTGATGTATCTCTTAACCATTTTGGCAATTTTAAGAGTATAATTCTTTTCGTATTCGCCATTAACCGCCGTTGCTCCCGGGTCTTTTCCCCCATGTCCTGCATCAATGATTAAATGACGAAGCCCAATCTCTTCTGGTTGAACAATCACTTTTTGATATAAATTTAAAGTCAAAGTATCATCTGTAAATTTATAAGAAACCTCTGTGTCAATTAGATAAATGAAGATTGCCTCAACCATTTCCCTTGGCAAATATAAATCCCGTCCAATGTAGAGGATAGGCTTTGTTAGGCTCTCGATATTATTTTTGTGAATGTAGTAAGCCGAATCTACTCTGAACTTAAATTCATTGCTTTTTTTAAAACGAATTTCACCAACTAAAATCACTGCATCGAGTTTGAATTGCAAACCCGGCAGTCGTTTTTTTAATTCTTCGAATTTAACATACCCTCTTTCTAAAGAAATCGTATCCGCTTTTAAAGATACGATTCCAAAGAAAAAAAGTAGGAAGATTAACGACGAAAGAGTGATTTTATTCTTTTCCAAATTGATACCGGTTTCTTCACGTTGTTGTGATTTGCTTCATTGATATCAAATAGATTTCGTTTCGATTTATCATAAGTTTGTGTTTTAGGCTCATACGGTTTATTTGGTTTTACTTTAGAAACTTTCTCTTTATTATGCGCATGAGTTTCTTTTTTAGAAGGATGCACTTGCGCTGGTTTTAATTTTTCGGATCCTAATACAGAATCGGCTTTTTGTAAATAAAGCTTTGCTTCTTCTAATGGATTTATAGGTTCTTTTTTGAAATTTCCTTGCTTACCTTTATTAAACTTATCTTTCTTGAACTTATCCTCTCTACCTTTGTCATTTCTCGCATCTCTTGGCTCTCTAGCTTTTTCGTCTTTGAACCTATCATCCTTACGCTTCGGAGGGAAATTCCCTTTGCCTTTGTTATTCGAATTGCGATTCGGTTTATTTTGATTAGACGCTGTGCCTTCGCGTAATTTTTCCCCGATGAATGGAGTAAACTCTCCTTCTGGAAATTTCAAGAATTCTTCTTCTACTTGAATGGTGCTCAACTTATCTCCTAAAAATTTTTCTATTTTTTCTAACTCTGCATAATCTCTTTCGGAACAAAAGCTAACCGACCTTCCTTTTTTTCCTGCTCGGGCAGTTCTTCCGATTCGGTGAACGTAGTTTTCTGTGTCCATCGGCAAATCGTAGTTATACACAACCTTGATATTATCTACGTCAATTCCACGAGAAGCAACGTCAGTCGCAACCATGTATTTATATTTGCCGAACTTAAAGTCTTTTAAGAGTCGGACCCTTTTCTTTTGATCTAGAAGAGAAGAAATTCCAGTAGCAGGAATTCCAAATCTAGAAAGCCGACTGACTATTTCGGGAACCATGACTTTCAAGTTTGTAAAAATAATTCCAAGTCCTTCTTCTGAGTCTTTTAAAATCAAGTTCACAAGGTAAGGAAGTTTTTCATCTCTACCTAAATGAATTAGCTTTTGATCAATATTATCAGTGACAACTTTGTCGGATTCAATCGAAACTTCTACTGCATCTTTTAAGTATTCTGAAGCGAGTCGAATCACATAATAAGACAAAGTAGCAGAAAACAACATTACCTGTTTCGTGTCAGGACATTTTTTCATGACGTAGCGGATATCTTTGATAAACCCCATGTCAAACATTCTATCTGCTTCATCCAAAACAAAGAAGCTGATATTGGAAAGGGAAAGTTTTCCAGACTTGATATGGTCAATCAAACGACCGGGTGTTGCAACGATGATTTCAGTCTTATCTTCAATGTCTTGTAATTGTTCTTTATAATCAGTGCCGCCAATAAAGCTTGCTACTTTTTTGTCAGAGTATTTTAAGAGTCTCTTTGCTTCTTCGCAGATTTGCATTACAAGTTCGCGGGTAGGAGCAAGAATCAACGCAACAGGACCGACGGGATTTTCGTTTAGGATTTTATTGACAATAGGAATTAAAAAAGCTAATGTCTTTCCGGTTCCTGTTTGCGCAAGTCCTGTAATATCTCTTCCTTCTAATCCGAATGGAATGGATTTTTCTTGAATTGGGGTTAATTCTACGTAGCCGATCTCTTGGAAGACTCGTAGCATACTTTCGTGGATGTTTAATTCATCAAATTTCATAGTTATCTTCTTTTTGCAAGTATTTGGATTGTATCCCCGTAGGAAGTGAGTTTGGCGAGAGAATTGTAAAAAAGTTTAAATGGAAACCTGCCTCTGATTCCTCTGTCTCGAGAAACATGAAAGGACATGGGCTCACAAAATAAAACTTTAGCCTCAAAGTATTGAAACACTTTTTTAAGGGATAATGGTGAGTAATCTGCGAAATGATCTTCTGGATGAGTCTTGAACCATTCGTCTGTGTTCGTAGAAAAAGTTGGTCCGTATAGAGAAGGCAGAGCAAGAAATACAAAGCCGCCTTCGTTCAAAAGAGAGAAAATTTTAGTCAGAACTTTTTCTTGATCGGAAAAATGTTCGAGGACAAAGAAGGCAGCAATACAGTCAAATTTTTCATCAGTAGTATAATCAAGAAAGGAAATGCTTTCAGCGTCTAATCCTAATTTGTCTCTAGAATAAGCAACTTCTGATTGGGATATTTCAATGCCTTTTACTTTGTAGCCGATTTTTTTTGCCTCATCTAAAAAGAATCCAGCCGCAGAGCCGATTTCGAGTAGATTAGTTTTCTTAGTGTTAAATCTTTCTAATATTGCCAGACGTCTTTTGGCAAGCTGACGAAGAGCTGTTTCGTCTTCGTAATAAGTCTTCTTGTATTGAGCTTTGTATTCATCCATGAAGTACGAGTTCGAATAACTACGGGACTTAGCAGGAATGTAAAAACAAGTGCCCGTCTTTTCACAGTATGTATAGTATTCTGGAAATTTTGGATGGGCTGTAATTTTAAATAGACTCATTCGTTATTGTACGCTTGTAATATTAAAAGATAGTATATTGTCGTCTTCGCTTAAATGATTGAGTAGAGCCTCTTCCATCAAAGGGGAGATATTTATCTCTGCTCGATATTCGACTTCATCCATTCTTTTTTTAATTGATTCAGAATCAATAAAGATACCCTTTCTGTAAATTTCCTTTTTCAACTGAGCAATTTTTTTGACATTTTTAAGGATAATTAGTAGCGTTCTAGGTTTTGGATGTGTGGCATTCGTTCTTGTCTCAATCATTCGAACGACATAGAGTGTGAAAAGAACAAATGCAGTGCTGATTCCCCCAAGTATATAAAACCCTGCACCGATCGCAAGTCCAATGGCAGCATTAGTCCAAATGGTGGCAGCCGTCGTAAGTCCTAGGACTGCTCCATTCGTTCGACTATGTAAAATTGCCCCTGCACCTAAGAAGCCAATTCCACTGATAACTTGAGCGGCAAGTCTGGCTGGATCCCCAACTATTCGCTGTGTCACCTTGCCGGTCAGCAAATCTGATTCGGGAACAGAATAAGAAAGATGTTGAGAAAGAATCATAACAAGTGCAGAACCAATACAAATCAGCATATTGGTTCTGAGTCCTGCGGGTTTTTTATGGTTTTTCCGTTCGAAGCCTATCAGTCCTCCGAATAAGGCAGCGAGAAATAGCTTGGTTATTATATCTAAAACATCTATGGTAGTCACAAAAACAATGCAACTCTGAAAGCCAAATTTGATTAAACAATTTTTTATTGTAAACAAAGTATTTTTTCAAATTCTGACAGAATGTCTATCGAAGAAAAACTAAAATCTCTCGGATTGGAACTCCCACCAATTCCAAAGGCAATCGCTTCCTATATTCCAGCCAACGGAGCCGGAAATTTGGTTTTTACATCCGGTCAATTACCAATGAAAGAAGGAAAGCTTCTTTACACAGGACGAACAGGCGCAGAGGTAAGTCTTGACCAGGCAAAAGAGGCGATGAAGCAATCCTGTCTCAACGCACTTGCGGCAATCAAAGGCTATATTGGCGACTTGGACAAAATAGGACGGGTTGTAAAAATAGGAGCCTTCGTGTCGTCGGATAACGCATTTTTCGAGCAACACCTAGTGGCAAATGCGGCGAGTGATTTACTGATGGAGCTATTTGGCGAAGCTGGAAAACATGCTAGATTTGCGATAGGCGTAAACGCTCTTCCTTTAAATGCCTGCGTGGAGTTAGAGTTAACAGTCGAAGTAAAATGATTTTAGTGAGATACATTCGTGATTTTCTATTTTTTATACCGATAGCCGCAATAGGCTGGTTCAAGGTCTTTCTGCGTTTTCTAGCCTATCTCTATTCTATGTGGCAAAAGAATTCCTTATTCGAAAAGGTTTCTATTCTAGTATTATTTTCCCAACTCGTATTTGCGACAAGACCCTGGTTTGAATACAAGATTCAATTCAACGAAGTCACAGAAGTTTTATCTGTATCCTCTAAAGTCAACTTAATCTTCATCTTCCTCTCACTGGCTAATTTCATTTTGCTGCTAATCCATGTTTCCTTCTCGCGGCTAATGATTTTTATCCTGCAAATGATTATGGGAGTCTTATTTCTTGTCGGCTACCAAAGCCCTACATCTCTTCATGTTGATTTCCTAAACCCAAACGATTATAAGTTCAATCTCAATTTCTATCTATTCGCGGGAGCATATTTTTTCGCACTGCTTCTTTCGATTCGCGGGTTTTTGAAGAGGTAGAATTGTTCAAACGAGTAAATGTTGTTTCGCTTCTGCTCCATTGCGCATATTTGTCAGACAACAGGTAAAATATTAGGGTGAGGTGCTTTGTAACTTGTAAAGATTCAGGCGTTAGGTAAAGCTTCCCACTTAAGTTCAATCTCTACTCCAAGAGTCTCATACAACAAGGGAACAATATCGCATAACGCAGAAATCTTATCTTTAAAAGAATCAGTGTGTTTGCCGTAGAGATAGGTTGGAACCGGGTTTGCTGTGTGGGTTGCGGTGGTTAGGTTTTCTAGGTTTCCGTGGTCGGAGGTTATGATGAGTTGGTGTTTGGTTTTATCCATTGCATCGTGGATACCTTCGATAAACCGCTCTACTGTGTGTATGACTCTTTCTGCCATTTCCCAGTTCTGGTCGTGACCTGTCTTATCCGTTAGAAAATATTCAAATATTACCAAATCATAATTATCCGCAATTTTTACTACGTTCTTTCCTACTTCATAAGGATCACGAAGATCGAGTAGACTATCTCCGGGAGGAAGAAAGCTCTTCGCAAACTCTCGAAAGAATTCATGCGATATATCCATGAAGACTCCATTGTGATTTCGCAAATCTTCCATATCCCGAAATGGAATTTTAGAAGCCTGCTGAATCATCGTTGAGGCAGATACATGCTTTGGTTTTTTCTTTACGTTTTCGAAATAGATTGGGCTGTAGCAGTTTAGAACAGCGGCTTTCTTTCCTCTCTCGTCTAATACTTTTAGAATAGAGAATTCATCTATAATCTTACGCAGGGTAAATGTTGGATAGCCGCTGATATGTCTTTGTAGAACTTGTGGTGCGTTAATTCCTGTCCAGATAGCAGTTTGCCCCGTCGCACTCTGAGGCAAACCTTTTATTCCCATAGAAGCATCGGTTTTTACATACACTCCCTCGGCTAATTTGCTATTAGCCGGTAAAGGTAAGTCAGCAAGCGGAAGAAAAAAACCCTTTGCGTATTTAGCGAAAGGATTCTTTTCTACATCGTTCTCGCCAAAGCCGACGCCATCTATGAAGAAATAGATAATCACAAGCGGAATTTGTCCATTGGGAATTGTTTTGTGATTTCGGCAACGCCTGCTTTTACTTCTTTCTTCTTTTTGTCGTCTGTCATGTTTTCGAGTAAATCACAGATGAGATGTCCCACTTTTTCGAATTCGGTTTTACCTAGTCCGCGTGTTGTAAGAGCAGGTGAACCTAAGCGGATACCGGAAGTAACCGCTGGAGGTTTTTCATCAAATGGAATTCCATTTTTGTTTACTGTGACTCCTACTTTGTCTAGCTCATTCGCTGCATCTAGTCCGGTTAATCCTTTTACGGAAACATCCACAAGCATAAGATGATTATCTGTTCCACCACTTATTACTCGAAAGCCTCTCTTCACAAATACTTCTGCGAGTATACGAGCATTATCCACTACGTTTTGGATATAAGTTTTGAATTCTGGTTTTAATGCTTCTCCAAATGCTACTGCCTTTGCAGCAATCACATGCATTAAAGGTCCACCCTGCACTCCTGGAAATACACGAGAATTTAAAATCTTTTCGTGCTCGCTAGAGGATATGATTAATCCACCGCGTGGTCCTCTGAGCGTCTTATGAGTAGTAGTCGTTACATAATCACAAACTCCTACCGGTGTAGGATGATGACCAGTAACCACAAGACCAGAGATATGTGCGATATCCGCCATGATCTTTGCTCCGACTGATTTTGCGATTTCTGCAAATTTTGCAAAATCTATTTCGCGCGGATACGCAGAAGCACCCACTACTATAAGTTTTGGTTTATGCTCTTTAGCAAGACGATTTACTTCATCATAATCAATTCTGTTTGTATCTTTGGTAACTCCGTAAGGAACTACATGGTAATTTCTTCCACTAAAATTGACTGCGGAACCATGCGTTAGGTGACCGCCATGGGCTAAATTCATTCCCATAAATGTATCGCCTGCACTTAATGCAGCAAGAAATACTGCCATATTAGCTTGAGCGCCGGAATGTGGTTGTACATTGACATACTCTGCATTAAACATTTTCTTTGCTCGCTCGATTGCTAGCTCTTCTACTCGGTCTGCATTTTCACAACCGTTATAATATCTTTTTCCCGGATAGCCTTCTGCGTATTTATTTGTAAGTGTTGAATGGTAGGCTTCTAGAACTGCTTGGGATACAAAGTTTTCGGAAGCGATCATTTCAAGAGATTCTTCTTGCCTCTTGTCTTCGTGTTTGAGTGCCGCAAATACATCTGGGTCTTGTTTTTCTAAATACATTTCTGTTTCCTTCAAGGTTTACTAAAAATAAATTCTATATTTGCATATTTTTCTGACATAAGCCTTTTTGCATCTCTAAAAACCTGTCGTAAAAACTTTCTATCGCTTACTCCATCCACCTTACTATCGCTCGGGGTAAAATTATTTTCCAAATACTCCAGAAAAATTTTATGCAAGTCTAGCTTAAATTGGGATATGGAAAAGTCCCTCGGAAGAGAAGTTAAAAAATCAGAATGCTTTCGGTTCTTTCTGTATTCAGGCTCTTCCGGTGGATGAGATAGATTTTGCAACACACGATCGATTATCTTTGTATCCAAAATCATTGTTCCATGCTGCACAATGCAGTCTCTCTTTCGAAACTGAGCATTGCCCGAAATCTTTTTCAGAACTCCAGCACTTTCAACGGCTATATCTGATTTGCCGGCTGAGTCAGCGCTTATGCCTTGTCGGGCAAGTGCTTTTGTGAGAAGTCCAAGTAAGATCACATAAGAATCTTTCACGGGGTATAATTCTTTTTTTTCTTTGGTTGATGCGAAAAGCGAATAATTAAGATTAAACGCTTCATCATGAAAGACTGTTCCTCCACCGGAAGCACGTCTTGTGATGTAGAGAGAGTCTTCCTGAAACTTTCTAGTCTTTTGTAGACTTGGAAATCTTTCCTTAAAAGAATCAATCGTTTCTGAAGGAATATTTTTCGCTACACTATCTGAAATTCCAAGCACGACTGTATTGTGATTTGTCCAGAATCGAAGCGCTCCGCTGTAACCAAAGTCAAGTAAGTTAATCGCAATAGCCTCTTCCAATGCTAGATTGAAATAGGGGCTATAGCGTGATAGCTGGTCAAAGAAAAAAAATGAATTCACTCGGCGTAGTATTTAGTAGACGCATCTTTTAGGAATTGTTTTTCTTTTCTAGAAAGTGATTTCATTCCTTTCTTTGAAATTTTATCTAAGAGTTCATCTACTGTTTCCTTAGCATTTTGTCTTCGATACATTTCTTCTTGATATCGCTTCATTTTTTGTTTTTGCAAATAGCGGCTAATGGAAAAATTAAAATCATATTTGTATTTTGTTTTTGCAAAGAAAAAGATTACTCCCCCGATAAGCCCACCGAGATGCGCCATATGAGCAATATGCGTATCACCATTGAACATCATCATAACCATTAATAAGGGGATAAGAAATTTCATTTTGATAGGAAAAATTCCCCAAAATAAAACTTCACGATTAGGCCATAGAAGTGCAAAAACTACCATGACTCCTAATACTCCTCCTGAAGCTCCGACTACGCTATGCTGATTAATTCCCAGATTATGAACGAGCCAAGTTACGAACCCACCCATAAAAGCGGAAAAAAAATAGAGAATATAAAAGTTCTTTTTTCCCCAGAGTGCTTCAATTTCACAGCCAAAGAACCAGAGATTTAGCATGTTAAAGAGAATATGCCAAAAGCCTCCGTGCAAAAAACTGTAAGAAATTAACTGAAAGATGTAGAAATGGTTGACCATATTTGGATTCAGTGCAAATATACCTTCCAAGATTTTTGCATTGAAGAAATGGTCGGTAAAAGCCTGCAATAAAAAAATTACAGTGTTGCTGATGATAAGAAATTTGACGGCTGGTGTCCAAGTAGGTCCCAACCTCATTTCATAGTTGCGAGAATTTCCCATAGATACCATAGGTTTGAAGCATATATAACTTGTAAAAACTAAATTGGTATTTATAGTGGTTTACTATAAAATTTAATAAGAACGACTAACGTGAAAATAAAACTTTATGGAACAAGAGGCTCAATAGCCTCACCGCTCAGTAATAGTGCTTACCAAGAAAAAGTATTAGAGATTCTTGGGTTATTCGCGGCTAAGCAAATTAAATCTCAAGAAGAAGTGAACAACTTTTTTGATACACTACCAGAATATCTAAAATACACCAGCGGTGGGGATACTACTTGTATATCTGTCACATCGGATGCAGGCAAGGTATTCATGGTGGATTGTGGAACGGGGGCAAGAAATTTGGGTGACGAACTCATTCGCACTGAATTTGGTAAAGGAAAAGGAGTTTTAGAACTTTTTTTCACCCACACTCATTGGGATCATATCCAGGGTTTGCCCTTTTTTAAACCTGTCTATATCCCAGGAAATCAAATCAATTTTCATTCTCCGTACAATGACCTAGAAGCAAGACTCATCCAACAGCAGGTAAAGGAATTTTTCCCAATGCCGTTTCATGGAACTGCTTCAACAAAAAAATTTCGCACAATACAACGTGGCGAGCCTATTACATACGACACGATGACTATAGACTTCTACCCACTAAAACATCCCGGTGGCTCTTACGCATATAAGTTTACTGAAAACGGTAAAACTTTCATCTTTGCTACGGATGCTGAGTTCACTGGGGATGATATGGATTTAATTCGTTCTATGGCACCCTTCTTCAATGGAGCGGACATGCTTGTTTTAGATTGTCAATACACACTAGATGAATCTTTTGCTAAGTTTGATTGGGGGCATACTTCCTACACAATGGCAGTGAATTGTGCTACAATTTGGAACATTAAGACCTTAGTGATGACACATCATGAGCCAGCTTACAATGATAAAAAAATCTATGAAATTTACGAAGATGCTAAGTTACACAAGACCTATCTAGAAGGTAGTCCTCTTGATATTATTCTTGCTAGAGAAGGATTAGTTTTAGATTTATAGTAAGAGCGTTTAAAGGGGTAATTTCGAATTACCCCTTTACTGAGTTTTCTTTTTAGACTACAATTCGATTGAATCTACTTCTTCTTCTTTGTATGTTTCCTGACCATCTGTTGTTAGAACATAATACAGATTACTCTCAAGAAATATTACCCCTTTGACTTTCTTTCCAGACTTCAATATTAATGTCTGCAAACTCTTGCCGGTTATTTGTTCGATTCTTTTAAGAAGTGCATCTTCACTCTTTGCATTTCTTTCTTTCACAGCCCCTGCTACTGTTACGGAATTTCCAGATTCGAGTTTTTGTTTTTCAATCGCAATCAACTCGGCATACTCTTTAAGCTTTGCCTCTACTTCTCCATTTTTCGTAGTCTCTACTTTCAAAGTTCCATTGTCCTTTAAAGATTTCTCGAATATAGGATTTTCTTTTCCTGCAACTTGGTTGTCTTTGTCAATGGTGGAAACAGCTTTTTGGACCTCGTCACTACTAAGTTTAGATTGGAGGTTAAGATTGATTTGCTTGATCGATTCACCTAGTCCAGTTTCTTTTAAGATTTTATCAGTTTGTGACTTTGTAACTGAAGTTTTTTGACCGGCTTCAATGATTTGTTCTTGCGACTCGATTGTTTTGTTGATTGTGCTAATCGTTAGACTTTTTTCTTGCACTTCAATCGGAAGCTCTTCTGCTTCCGGAATTCTCACTCTAGAGGCAACCTTACCCTCTGTTACGGAAAGTGTTGTAGAACCATCCTTTGATACATTTACTTCAAACTTTGTTCCTCGAACACCAGCAGTTTGTGTAGGTGTTACAACTTGAAAATTCTCTCCGTTTTTTAGTTTTCCGGAAACATTCACCATCGCTGTTCCAATGCTGACTACAGTGCTGGGAACTTGTTTACCATTAACCGCAATCGTCTTTAATTGGAAGCTCGATTCTGATTTCATACGCATAACGATGCCAGCATCTGAATCTTTGATTTGAAGATCACAAGCGGAATTCTTACCTGTTTTAACAGATTCATTTTCCAAAATAAGGTCACCTGTTTTTATCTTCCTTGTTCCGCTTTGCACATCTCCTACCACAAATAGAACAACACCAGAAAGCGTAGGCTTACTCACAGTATCCACAACTTTTCCTTCTTCCTTTTTGCAATTTACTAGCGGCAAAAAGAGAAGATTGATTCCTATCACCAAGCTTACCAATTTCACTTTTTTACTTCCTGCATTTTCCATAATTTTCTCCTTTATCCCTAAGCTACTTTGTTTTAAAATTAATGCTCTTTGTTACCCGCGTTGTTTCAAAATTACCGCCAATGATTGCACGCTCTTTAGACTCTGTGTCTGTAAAAAAAATTGCATTCGATGGATTCTCTTTAAAATATCCCAAATTCAAAATTCCAAAAGCACCTAACGCACCATTGCCATGATTATAACTACTCCCAAAACAACCAGAAGCTCCGAAAGTTGGATAAGATAAACTCCCTCCTTGCACATGAATATAAGGTTGCTTATAAAAAATTCCGGATGCCCAATGAAAGGGAGAAATAAAACAATCAAGAAACGTTCCTGTTCCAACAAAAATCGTATCTGTGATATAGGTTTGACTCTTGCCGCTAGAATCAACATGTTTTATAATGAATGCGGAACACTCTCCATTTATAATGATACTAAGAATTAACAAAGATACTCTTAAAAAATTCATACGCATTATCTCTTGTCTCCAATAATTAAAATATAGGACTCAATACTTACTCTATTCATCTCGGTATTATATAAAAAAAGATGTCGCATACTTATGATTTAACGCTACTGAGTCAGATTGAGATTAGTAAAAGACTAACGTCTTTTATGATTCCATTAAATCGGATAGAATGGAATTGTCACTCAAAATAAAATTTTTCGAAGTATACATTAGGATTACCTAATTATATATTGACGATTCTTTCCCATTTCATTTATTGATATGTCATGCATACTGTAAATACATCCATCAAAACGAAATTCTTAATTATTCTATTTCTCATGATTAATCTATCTTTTTATAATTCCCTGTTTGCCGAATCCGTCCGTTTAACGAGTGGTCAGATTTTGGAAGGAAAGATTTTGGAAGACTCAGAAAAGGTAATTGTCATTCAAACGAACAAAGGTACATTTACAGTTCGCAAAGCAGATATCCTAGAAATGGAACGTCCAGGCTCTAAGGACACAATTGTCAAACCACCCGAAGAGAAAAAAATAGGGAAGCTGGGATTAGCCTTTATGAGTTTCATTCCCGGTTACTCTCCAATCTATCAATCAAAAGAACATCCCGAGTTTGGAGTCCCGCTAGCGATGCTGAGTTTAAATTACTTTTATCACTTACTTCAATTTCAATTTAATTCATCAAGACCTGGATTTTTAAACTCAATCGAAATGAAAAATCCTATGGCGCTGTACTATAATGTTTTTGTAGCACCCACAATCGTAGGGGAGCAGATGGGGATAATTTCGAAAAACCCCACTAATAATCCGATCAATGATTTTTACACTTACAGTCAAGCACTGACAACTTACATAAATGTTCGAAGCATACTTTACCAGAACAATAATGATAGAATCGTAGAAGGCAAATTGATGACAGAAGAAGTGTATCTAAACGAAAGGAAAAAAAATTTGGCTAGCTTTGTTGCAGTGTCTGTATTGAACGGAGCCATTTCGTATTATCTTCTGAGCAGTGAAGGAAATCTAGGAGCACTCTATAAAACAGAAACCAAGGGAATTAAAACAGTATTCTATGCATTTCCCGCACCGGATGGGGGCATATTTGGTGTAGCCTCTAGATTCTAATCCTCTGAAAATTGTAAGACGCCTTCATAATAAACAGCAGTCCAGGGAATTCTTTTTACAAGAGACTTCAAAGCTTTTTCGCTGTATGATACCCGGCTTAGGTAAATAACCTTTAACCGAGGAAATTCTGCCAATGTATCTTCGTATTCATCGTTTATAAGCACATCTTCTAAAACTAAGATTTTTAAATTCTTCATTTTACTTAGATAGCCAATTCCCTTTTGGGTAATCTTTGTTCCGCTCAGACTTAAAACTTCTATCGTCTGATTTCCGCGAAAAGATTCTAAGGCAAGGTCTGTGATTTTTGTCCAGGATAAATTCAAAGACTTTAAACTAGGCAATTTAGAAATATACCGAACTCCTTCATTTCCAATCTCTGTGCCGGCTAACGTTAACACAGTTAAGCTTTTTAAGCTCTGAAAGCTATTTAGATCTACTGCCGCAATCTTTGTGTTCCACAAATGAAGTTCACGCAGATTTTCCATTGTGCCAATTGTTTTCATGCCTTCATCTGTAATTTTTAGAGAAGTTAAATCAAGTCGAGAAATTCTAGAATTTTTCAGAGACTTAATGCCGTTATCCGTTACATTAGTTCTACCGAGGTCGAGTCTCTCTAGAGAATTTAATTTTGCTATCATGGGAAGAGCTGAGTCATTGATAAAAGTTCCTTCCATATTCAAACTACGCAGTTGTGATAATCTTCCTATGTAAGCAATCCCATCACTGTTGATAATTGTATTGGCTACACTTAGAAAACTAAGCTTTGGATTATGAATCAATGCTAGGTCTTCATTTTGTATAAAAGACCCACTCAAATCTAAACTTTGTAAATTCACATAGGTATGCAAGGTTGGTAAAATAACGGATATATCTTTCTTGCCACTTAAATTTAGACTTAATACTTTCGCATTGGCTTGTGCAGCCATTTCTTCTTTCGTTAATTCCTGAGCAAATAAATGATTGAAACTAAGAAGAGCAGAGAGTATAATTATGATTTGCCACCGATTTGATTTCATTTTACAGTAGGCTCCTTTATTGCAGAAATTAGATTTTCAGGATCCATTTCTATGATTCCATAGGCAGTCTCGATCAATAGAACAGTCTTCGAAATTTTTATTAATTTACCAGATACCGTTTCTCCATTGTTAAATAAAAAAGATCCAGATTCCCCTTCCTTAAAATTCAATTTAGTCTCCAATGCAATTGCTTTTGGTAAACTCGGAAAAAGAATTTCACTAGCGGATAATTTTATTTCTCCTTTGGGTGTTTCTAATACAACTTGATCACCTAGATTTTTTAGAATTTTCCCTCGAAATTTCTCTCCACTGGCTAAGTATATAAAGCCGTTCACGAATTTTTCTTCTTTCACTGCGAGCATCTTAGAAATATCAACTTTTTCTTTCCCTTTATCTGTTTCAATGATGATCTCTTCTCCAAAATCTTTTGCGGTAAAATATATTAAACCTAAAAAATTTCTCACATAATAGCGATTCCCTGCCTTTTCCATTATTTCTGTATAGATGGATTGTCCACCTGCATAAGATACAAATCCCTCAGTGAATTGAAGGCGAACTCTTTCTTTCATAAGAGAATCATGCCTTCTTCTTTCTTCATTTACTTTTTGCGGCAAAGCAAAGTTTATCTCTCGCTGCTCTTCTAAAGCGGCTAATTCCCTTGCAATTCTAGCTTGTCGATTCTCTTTTAGATTATGATTGTCGTTTTCCGGTTTGATCTGCCATGTGATAACATTGAATTTAATCTTTGCATTTTTAAGATCGGATTTGTTTTTAATCTCGATCTTTCCATTTTGATAAATGATTTCGACAATATCTTTCCTGACTCGAATTTTAACATCTTCCAATATATTCCCATCACTAAACTGAATACTATCTGCAATGAGTGAACTAGAAAATAAAAACAAAATAAATACTTTCCATGGATTCATAATTTTAGTATCTCCTATGCCTCTCGTAGTAGAGACATACATTAAAAAGATTACCACTGATGGACATCGAAAGCAACGATAAAAGATACGATATGGTTTTTATCTGCAAGTTATTTGTAACTCTTCTTTTATTGATGTTCGATGTCTTAACGAGAACAAGAATGTTACAAAGCACTTGCGTTTAAAGATGACGAACTAAGTTATCACCACCGAGTTCTTTTATCGGGGGCTCTCAAGAAACTGAGATTCCCCGATAGAAAACGAAACTCAATTTCTTGTTAAACTCCGCTTATGGCAGGCTCTGAAATTGCTTGTGCAGGAAATCGATCTGCTTCACTCAAAAGTCCCGTTTCTTGAAATTGATCGAGTGTATAGATTTCATATTCATAACCTTGCTCTGTCAAAAACAACTGACGGTTTTGTCCAAATCTCTCTTCGCTTGTATCACGAGAAATCAAAGAAAAGAAAGTCGCAGTGTTGTTTTCTTGTTTCGGGCGCAAAATACGACCTAGCCTCTGTGCCTCTTCTTGTCTGGAACCAAAGGTTCCTGATACTTGAACTGCAATATTTGCATCGGGTAAGTCAATCGAAAAGTTAGCAACCTTACTAACAACTAGAGACTTGATTGCACCCGATCTAAACGCTGTGTAAAGCTCCTGTCTTTCGCCTAACGGAGTTTTACCGGTAATGAGAGGAATCTTAAATCTTTCCGCAATGGTTTCTAATTGGTTAATGTATTGACCAATGATTAGAATATGAGATTCTTTATAACGCTCTAGAATCAATTGAATCGCTGTCATCTTTTCTGGATTCTCAGAGGCTAACCGGAATTTTTCACGGTCATCGGAAATAGAATAACGCAAACGTAAATCTTCATCCATGGGCACACGAATCTCAACGCATTTTGCTTCTGCAATCCAAGATTTATTTTCCAATTCTTTCCAGGGAACATCGTATTTCTTTGGACCTATTAAACTAAATACATCTTCTTCTAATCCATCTTCTCTTACAAGAGTAGCTGTTAGCCCCAGGCGACGTTTAGCCTGTAATTCAGACGTCATACGAAATACAGGAGCAGGAAGTAAGTGCACCTCATCATATACAATCAGTCCCCAGTTGTTTGCACTGAAGATATGAAAATGTGTGAAGTCAGATCCTTTTCTCTTACGGTGCGTCAAAATGTTGTATGTCGCAATAGTAATTGGTTTGATTTCTTTTGTTTCACCGGAGTATTCACCGA
>Ga0209174_10000735_pt1 | contig 24027 bp, 21 predicted proteins | sample JI91814BDNA_FD_187505 | JGI IMG/M metagenome (GOLD analysis project Ga0209174, IMG submission 187505) | Wastewater effluent complex algal communities from Wisconsin, to seasonally profile nutrient transformation and Carbon sequestration -... | ecosystem: Engineered > WWTP > Effluent > Algae...
CCTCATCAATGCCCCCGACGGCGCCCTCATCGTCGCCCCCGAGGACGCGCTGATCGTCGGCATTGATCGCGGCTGGAGCGAGGGCGCCAAGGCGGCGTTCCTCCGCACGAACACGGGCCTTTTTCTGGTACTCGGCGGGTTCAAGCAGGGGACGCACAAGCAGTTCGGGATCATGGCCGGCCAGGCGGTGCGAAAGGGTGACAAGCTCGGCGTGATCCTCGGCTCCTACGGGATGGTCCACCTGGAGACCTACATCGCGGACGACCGCAAGGCCAACTCGGTGTGGTGGAAGGATGAGCCGCCGCCCGACGGCCTCCTCAATCCGGCGAACTACGTCGAGCGGATGGTGGGCGACACGGTGACGCTGGTCCGGTCACAGCAGCGCCACGAGGCGCTGAGGACGCTCGGCTTCTACAAGGGCGACGTGAACGCCGCGTGGGGCACCACGTCGACGGATGCGCTGCGCGCCGCACAGCAGTCCCTCGGCGTCGAGGTCGACGGCGTTTGGGGGCCGAACACGGAAGACGCGATCCAGCGGGCGCTGATCGAGAAGCAGGGCTGCACGGCCGACGAGTGCTCTGCGGACACGGGCGACGAGTCGGCCGACAACGCGAACGACAAGTCCGATGCATTGGCCGGAGTCGGACGCCTGGGTTGGGTCGTCATCGGAGGGGTCGCGCTCGTTGGCGTGGCGCTCGGCGCGGCCGCTACGTTTCGGAGGGATCTATGAATCAGACCGTTACTACTGTTCTTGCGAGCATACTCGCTGGTTTTGCTGGCGGAATCGCCGGTGGAGTTGCCACCGCGACGATTCAGCGGCGTGGCCGCAAAGAAGGACCCGTTGCGCAGCTCGTTCCTCTTTTCGGGAAGGGGCACTACTACACCGTTACCTTCTCAGGCGGGCGGATCATGTGGCTCGATGACCTGTGTTATTTTGCCCTGCTCGACTCATCCAGCGAAGTCCGTGAATTTGTAGGGGGATGTAAGTTCCGTTTTCCCGGCAACGTGGTTGCCTGGTTACGGGTGACACCGCTGGTCGCGCCGCGCCAAGTGGGGCACCTCTTTGAAGTGAGAGGCGACGAATCTGTACGCGCCGTACGCGAACGGTGCGCGGTTCTCGAAAAGAATGAAGAGGCCGAGGAGGTCGCGGTGAGGATGGTCGGTACGACGGTCCATGAATATTACGAGCTGCAGGTCGATGCGCTGAGCGGAGGACGAAATGCTCGGCGTTGAGCGCGCACACGCCGGCGAGTACGGCTTTCACAACACCGTGCCGGGCGAACCCTGGCACTGGGAGTACTGGCCATGAATCGGACCGCGATCGCTGCCCTCCTCACCGGCTCGGCGCTGCTCGGCGCCACCTACTTGATGCGCCGGCGCCCACAGATCACGAAGGCGCTGCCGTCCAACGTCATCCCGATCATCACCCCCGTGATCGATCTCGGCGTCGCCGAGGATGTGCTCGAGGCGATGGCCCAGCTCGACGGCGAGGAGGTGACGATCGTCCTCCACACGGCCGGCGGGTGCGTCACGTCCTGCGTGCTGATCGCCAACGCCTTGCGAGAGTTTCGGGTGTCGAAGGCGGTCGTTCCCTACATGGCGATGTCCGGCGGGACGATGATCGCGCTCAACGCCGACCTGCTCGAAATGGGGGCGAGCGCAGCGCTCTCAGCCGTGGACCCGGTGATCGGCGGAATACGGGCGCGTCATCTCCAGGCAGACGACAAGGATCCCGCGCTCAAGGCGCTGGCGAGTGAGTACGAGGAGGCCATCGGGAAATATCTCGAGGAGACGATCCGGGCGCGCCTGTCCCACGCCGACAAGGAAGCGATCGAACGCGCCTACGACGTGTTCATCGGTGAACATGCTCCCCACGAGTGGCCGATCCGCCGACCCGAGGTCGCGGCCTTGGGATTCCCGGTGAGCCCGGCGAAACGCTCGTGGGGGATGATGGTGGACGCATATCGAAAGAGGTGGTGGTGATGCGCCCCAGCGTGGTCCATGTGGTCCGAGTCGACGCGACGCCCAGCGGGGACCGACCCCGTGTCGAAGTGATCCACGAGACATTGTGGTCCGATCGGGAGATGCGCGAGGCGGTGCTGACGGGCGCTCTCACATCCGGTCTCGTGTGCGCCCTAGCCGGTCTCGGCTTCGGATTTTACCTCGGACTTCGCGAAGGGAGGCGGTGATGCAGTTTTCCCTCATCAACTTGCTTGCGGGTCGGCACCACCAGCTCGGCGCCGTCGTACTCATGCGGGGCGAGACCTTCATCGAGACGATCGAAGAGGGCGGCATGGCAGCGATCATGGTTCTCCGTGGTACGGCCACCATCACCCGACAGCGTGTGGGCTCGCAGGTCGGCCTCCACCTGACGCCGCGCTGCGGCGAGCCGGTCTGGCTGACGAGCCCGGGGACCTACTGCATCGTCGCCAAGGATCATGTCGTCGGTGTGCGGGTACTGAAGACTGGGGGCGGGCGATGACGACCAACGTGGGGATGGAGACGTCGAACTTCCGCTACTACCGCCGCATGGCGTGGCAGGTGCTCCGCTCCCGCTACGCGGCCGCGGTGGCCGAGGCGGTCGATGAAGGCGTGCCCGACCCGGACGCCCGGCAGCGTGCCGCGCGGGCGGTGCGGGGCGACCTGCGACTGTTGATGTCGGAGCTGCTGACGCACGCGCCCGTACCCGCGGTCATCGACTTCCTGGCAGCCGCTCGTGAGTGGGGTGAGAACGGTGAGCGACTCCTCGAGCAGGCGGACGTAATCATGGCCCTGGTCGAGACCGTCGAGCCGCAAGCCCCGTGGCAGGGTCCGGCGGTGATCGATCGCGACGCTGCGGAGGACGACATCCAGTGGGCGACCTGGGTGCAGGTGTGGATCGGTGCATTTCGTGCCACTGGTCCTGCCGCCGCCGCCGCCGTGCCTGATCCACCGCCCAGGGCAGAGCCCCCGGCCAAACAAAAATCGACGCAACCTCGCTGGGTCCCCTGGGCCCTGAGCGCGGCGGCGGTCGTCGGCACCACCGTCGTGGTGGTGCTGACCAACAGGGACTGACGGCATTGCCTGGAGCGACGATCCGGGAGGGAAGGGAGGAGCAATGAAGATCTTTGACGGCGTACAAGTGAACCCAGCAACGCTTAGCCCCACATGGCAGGGAGTGCTCGGGGTAGCGATGCTTTTCGCAAACAGCTTCATCGAAGCTGACAAGATCCGAACCCAGCGCGTGGCCAGGGAGCACGCGCAGCGTCAGGAGCCCACCACGCTCTCGGACGTGATGGAGCAGTCGGGCCTCAAGATCCCCCACCTCCACGACGCGCTCACCGCGTTCATGGGCGGCACCGAGGAGGCCAAGGATGCGGCGACCTTGATCGTGAACACGCCCGATCCGGTCAAACTGCTGCGAGACTTCGCCAAACAGTACACGCCGGCCTGCGCGGCGAACGGGCCGATCGTCACGCCGCCGCCCACGGCGGCGCCCGCAAGGCCCATGCCGGCCTCGCCCGCACCGTCCGCGGCCTCGTCGAAGGGCGCGGCGACCGCCAGCTCGCCACGACCCAAACCCGCCGCGTTTCGGCCCGAGTTTACCCGCGAGGGTCTCGAAGCTGCCGAGAGGGCCAAGGCCGCAGCACCTCGTCCGAAGCCCGCCGCGTTCCGGCCCGAGTTCACCCGCGAGGGACTCGCGGCTGCGGCGGGCGCTCGTGCCGCCGCGACCGCGGCCCCCCCAACCAACCCGTCCGCCCCGACCCCGCCCGCGCCCGCACAATCGCTGGTCGACGCCCTCGCCGAGCGGCTGGAGGTGCTCACCCAGAAGATGGACGCGCACCACGCCGAGCTCGACAGCCGCATCCGGTGCGCGGAGGCGGAGCTCGCAGCGCTGTGTGAGGAGCTGCAAGACCTCCGAGTGTCCAGCGACCGACCCATCCTGTTCGTCGTCCCTTCGATCGACGAGGTAAAGCCTCCGCCGATCGACCAGGCGCCGCCGCTCGACGAGTCAACGTCGCCGCCGGTCGTCGACGAGGCGCCGCCGCTCGACGAGGCAACGTCGCCGCCGGTCGACGTGGTGCCGCCCATCGTCGAGGCAACGTCGCCGCCGATCGACGAGGCGAAGTCGCCGCCGATTGCCGCATCGCCGTCGGCCGAGAACGTAGCGACCGACGAGCCATCGTCAGTCGACGGCGCCGATGGCGGCCTCGCCGACGGGGTCAAGGGTGCTCCGGCAACCTCTGAGGCGCAGATGACAGCCGACGTCAACCCGAACGACGACGCGCCAGTCACGCCCGCGCCGTTAGCCGCGGATGCTTCGCCACCGTTGCCGTCCGGAACCTCCGACGCGGACGTGGCGCGTGCCTTCAGCATGCTGGGCAAGTTCGCCGATCAGGCCGAGGCGCACTACGCCAGCGAGGCCGAGCGTGTGAGGGCCCTGGAGCGGAAGGTCAGCCACATGCGGGGCCTCCTCGAGCGCAGCCGCGGATCGGCGGCGAGCCGTGGCTAACGAGGATATCGCCATCCTGGCCAAGAGGGTTTATGAACTCTCCGTGCTCCCCGTCGCGGAGCTCGACGATCTGAAGTTCGATGCTTTCCTGATTGTGAGCACCGTCTACACGGCCGCCACCCCGAGGGAGTAGCGAAGGCCAACGCCGACAAGGCCGCCAGGTTCGGACCGCAGATCGAAAAAGAGGGACTTCTCTCGGCGCTTCACCCGAAGTGGCACCTGCGCACGGACGACGGCAAGCCACCGGCAGCGAGATTCGCCCTCGAGAGCGCGCTCAACAACCCGCATGGCCGCAGCCTGCGTGATCGCCTTGCCGCACTCCTACTCATTAAGCCAGAGGATCGACCGAAGCTCCGTGAACTTGCACTCGCCCTCGAAGTCGAAGCCTGGGATGGTGCACTGACTGATGCACGTCTCGAATTTAGCAAGGTCATGGGGCAGATCTCCAAGACGTGGACCAAGGATCCGTGGTTGACCATTGTGGCTAATGAAGGCCAGATCATTCCCGTCACGATTCTGATCGACAACCAGGGTACTATCAACGACGGGAGTCTTTTCGATAAAGACCCGTCTGATGATCCCTACTGGGCAAAATGGTCAACAGCGATCCATGATTGGGACATCGATTTCCTGCGCGATAACCCCCTCGCGCAGTTCTACCTGAAGGCAGAGGCTGTGGCGTCGACCGCCGTCGAAACTGCAGCGACGGCGGCCGACACCGCCGCAGAAGTCGCCAAGGCTGCGAACTCTCTCGCCCTGGGCCTCGCCAAACTCGTCAAGTATGCGCCGTACGCCGCCGCTGTCGTCGCAGCGACGGTGATCGTCGTAGCCACCCGGGACTGACCCGGTCCATCTGGAGCTCACCATGTCATTTCACAGATCCGCAGCTCGTTTCGTGTTGGGTTACGTCGGCGCCGTGGAGGGCGCAGCGGCGTTGATCCGCCACCGCGAACGAACGGCCGCGTTCCACGCGGCAGTCGAGCGCGCGTCGGCCTTGGATCGGCGCCTCGTCGTGATCGGAGATCCGGACGCGGGGATGCACACGCGCCTCTGGCGTGCGTACGGGTGCGGCGACGTCTGTGTCGACCTCAACGGCTGCCCCAAGTGCCCGATGACGGTAGTGGCCGACATCACGAAAGGTCCCATCCCCGACGTCGCTGACAACTCCGCGGTCGTATTCGTGTCCTGTGTCCTCGAGTACGTCACGGACATCGAGGCGGCGCTGCGCGAGATTTCGAGGATCGCTGGTTCGGCCGACAACGTGTTCGTCGTCACCGTCCAGCCGTGGACGCTGACTGCCCGCCTCTACCCCGGCGCCAGGTGGCGCGGGACGGTCAGCTCGGGCACGGTGACGCAGGCAGTGCAGATGGCGCCCGTCAGCCTCGAGGAGAAGCTCATCGTGACTGGCGCCTTGGGTGTTGCCCTTGCGGCGGCGTTCTGGCCGCGGAGGTCGAAGTAATGGCGACCACAAACGTCGAGCAGGCCCTCGAGCTTGCGCGAGCGGAAGCTCGCATGTTGGCCGATCAGCTCCGCCAAGCCCGCGCAGACATGCATCGCCTCGGTATCTCTGACCAGAATCGGGCTCTCGTGTGCGCCGCCGTCTCTGGTGCACTCGGTCTCATGTGCGGCGTAGGAATCGGTCTCACCCTGCGTAGGCGTTGAAGGTGCGTCGAGGTACGCGGCGACAGGTGGGGCCGTGTTCGCGGTCGAGTAACCAGCACCGCGCGGTAGACCCCGTAGCGTGGTAGGATGGTCCGACTGTCGCATGCTTGATTCCGCCCAGCTCGGGGTTTTGGACGCGCTCGAGCGTCGCAAACTGCTGGTGTGCGTCGGCCCGTTGATCTCTATGGCGGCAGGGCTCGCGGGGCCGCGTGAACTGGTCGAGCGCTGCCGCGAAGCGCTGTCGTCGGCGGGGCAAGAGGCCGAGGGCGTCACGGCGGACGACGGCATCGCCCAGGCGCTCGAGCGGGCCGAGTCTCTGCTCGGGAGCGCCGCGTTCGTGCGGCTGGTACGCGCGGCCTGGGAGCCACTGGTGCCGGTGCCGGACGCGGCGCGGGCCCTGGTCGCCCTGTCTCCCGGGCTCAATAGCATCGTCACCACCAACCTCGACCGGGTCCTCGAGCGGGCGTTCGCGGGCCGGTGGCACGCGGTCGACGAGGCGGCCCCGGACGTGGCGAAGCGGACGCGGGTGATCTTCAAGGTCCGCGGCACGATCGACCGACCGACCGGGTGGATGCTGACGATGCGCCAGCGACAGAATGCCAGCTTCTTCGGCATACTGTTGCGGCGCGAGCTCGAGGCCCTGCTCCGCGGACATGTCCTATTATTCGTCGGGTTCACGCCGGACGACGAGGACCTGCAGCACCTGCTCGAAGTCCGCGAGCACCCGATTGCCGACCCGGGGCGCAGGTCGACCGAAACGATGCATCCTGACTTGATGCTCGTGCCCGCGGCGGCATGGACGGGTGGTGCGCGCGACTGGTTCGGCAGGCGAGGCATTGAGCTCGTCCCGCTCGCCGACGATTACGCCGCGCAGGTGACGACATATCTCCACGCCCTCGCCGGGGAGCTCGAGCGGCGCACGCACCGATCGGCGCCGATGCGCGCCGCCGACGTCGAGTCGGCCGAGCCGGACACCGTCAACCCGTATCCGGGCCTCGAGTCGTTCCGTGAGGCGAACCGGCGCTACTTCTTCGGACGGGAGGACGATCTGGCGCGCGTGGTCGGCCGACTCGGCGACGCGGCCATACCGATGCGCCAGTGGCTCCTCCTCGACGGGCCGAGCGGCTCCGGCAAATCATCGTTCGTGCAAGCGGGTTTGGTACCGGCGCTGCGTGACGGCGGGATTAATCTCCCGGGGACGAACCATCGCTGGCGCGTCGTGGTGATGCGTCCGAGTACCGCGCCGGTGTTCGAGCTTGCCGAGCAGACCCACCGCGTCCTCGTCCGCGACCCCGCCGCGACGTTCTCCGCCAGCAGCCTCGGCGCGCGGCTGCGGCACGCAACCGCCGCCTTCGGAGAATTTCTCGCCGTCCACCTCGCCGACGACGAGGGCCTGCTGCTGGTCGTCGATCAGCTCGAAGAGGCGATCCTCGTCCCTATCGCTGACGAGCGCGAGGTGTTCGCCGCGGTACTCGCCGACCTACTCGTGCGTTCGCCCCGGCCCTTGTTGCTCGTCACGGCCCTACGCGGCGACTTTTCCGGCGACCTGCCGCGACTCCCTGCCTTGCACGAGAGGGTGACGAGCACGCACCCGCCGGTGCGGTACACGCTTGGCAACCTGTCGACGGCGCAGCTCGAATCGGCGATCGACGGCCCGGCCCGCGAGGCCCGCGTCGAACTCGAGCCCGGCCTGACGGAGCGCGTTCTCGTCGACGCTGGGATCATCGAGCAGGGCGACGGCGACGGGAACGGTACCCCGGAGGCCGTCCTTCCGCTCGTCGCCACAGTCATGACCAGCCTGTACGACCGGCGCGACGGACGGACGCTCACCCATGCCGCCTATGACGCCCTCGGCGGCGTTGCCGGGGCGCTGACCCGCCGCGCCGATGAGTCACTCGCGCCGCTGCTGCGGGACTTCTCCGACGAGCAGCTCTGGAACCTCTTCCGCAAGTTGGTCGAGACCGAATCCCAGGGCCGCGCGACGCGCCGGACGCTACGCCGAGCCGACGCGCTCGCGGCCGTCGGCGGAGGCCCGCGCGCGGAGGCCCTGCTCGCACGCCTCGCCGGCAGCGAACGGTCGATGCGCCTCGTCGTCGTGCACGGTGACGGTTCGAAGGCACGTGTCGACCTCGTCCACGAGGCCCTGCTACGTGGCTGGCCCTGGCTGCGCGATCACATCGACCGGGACCGCGCCGAGTTGATCCGCGAGTCCGAGCTCGACCAAGCCGCCGAGCGCTGGCAGCGGCGCGGACGCCCGACCGACAGCCTGCCCGGCGGCGCCGAGGCGGGGTACTTTCTTAACGCCGCAACCGCGGTCGGGACCCTCACCCGCGACTACCAGGACGCACTGCGTGCGAATCTGCGGCGCCGACGCAACAAGCTGAGCGCAGCGTTCACGGCCCTGACGCTCGGCATTTTCACCCTCGCAGGCCTCAGCATCTTCGCCTTCAACCAGCGAGATTCGGCGCAGCAGGCCGCGGCGCGTGAATCGGAGGCCGCAGCGCGTGAATCGGAGGCCGCAGCGCGTGAATCGGAGGCCGCAGCACGAGCGACCCGAGCCGCGGATGAGACCCGGGATCAGGCCGCCAGAGCGCGCGACGCTATCATCATGGCCGGCACCAGGGAATTGCTCGCAAATAGCGATCCACTGGCGGGTCGATTAATCGTCGAGGTCGCGGCGCCAGGGGTCATAGACGGGTGGCTGGCGCTCGCGTACGACGTGCTGGCCCTCGGTGCGCCCAGGCATGTACTGCACAGCCAGGCTAAGCTGGGGGTCGTGGCCGTCTCGCCCGACGCCGGGACGATCATCGCTGGACTCGAAAACGGTTCGGTGCTCGTATGGGACCTCGATACGCACCGGATGGATACGCGAACTGGCCACTCGATGGAGATCTGGTCGGCAGAATTCAGCGCCGATGGTGAGCGGTTCGTCACCGCGTCTGCCGACAAAACGGCGAGGGTTTGGGAGCTGGCCACTGGTCGATCCATCTCGCTCGAGGGTCATCGTGACGTCGTCCGGTCGGCACGATTCAGCGCAGATGGCAAGCAGGTCGTCACCGCATCCTCAGATAAGACTGTGCGGGTGTGGGAGCTAGCGACGGGCCGATTCGTGGAGCTCAAGAAGCATACGAACCAGGTCTACACGGCCGGATTCAGCCCGGAAGGCGAGGAGGTGATCACCGTGAGCGCGGACGACACGGCGCGGTCGTGGGAGCCGGACACTGGTGATTCTTACGTTTTAATAAACAAGCAAGATGAACCTCTGTGGGCAAGTTTCAGCGCGGACGGCAAGCATATCGTCGGACATGGCCGCACATGGTTGTGGGTTTGGGGCCCGGACCAGACTCGATCGATAAATTTAACGGGCCAGCCGTATCAAGCCCTCGACGCGACGTTCAGCGCGAATGGGTCGCTGGCCATCATCACTGAGTTCGGTCTTTCGGCGGCGCGCGTGGTCAATATGGACACGCGTGAGGTCGTCGAGCTCAGAGACCCTGCTGGCGGCGCAGCCCTTTCGGGAGATCTCAACTCGGACGGCACACGTGCGATCACCGTATCTGTCGATGGGAATTTGCGGTTGTGGGCAACGGATCCACCGCATCTTAGCGCGAGCACATTCGTCGAGCTCGGGGGGGACCAGCCTGGGCTGCGTCACGCCCAGTTCAGCGCGAATGGCGATTACGTCGTCACCACCTCCGAGCACGCCATCCGGGTCTTCGAACTTGACGCGGCGCCGGTGATCGAGCTCAGGGACCGCTCGCATCCGGTCTCTTCAGCAGGATTCAGCGCGGATGGCACGCGCGTCGTCACAACTTCGTCGGACGGGACGGCGCGGGTATGGGAGCTAAGCACTCGTCAGTTCATAGAGCTCAAGGGACACACGGGCGCTGTATTGTCGGCGGCTTTCAGCGTGGACGGCAAGCGAGTCGTCTCGGCGTCAAAGGACGGCACAGTCCGGGTGTGGGACTTGAATACACATGAATCCGTCGTACTCGACGGACTCAAGAATGGAGATGTATCACCGGTATTCAGCAATGACAGGAAACTTGTCCGGACCCACAACAAGTACTCGGGGGTGTTACGGGTATGGGATCTGGAGACGCACCAGCTCAAGGAGTCTGACATGAATATAAAGTCGGCAGGACTCAGAGGAGACGGTGCGCTGATCGTCACCACACGCTCCGAATTGTCCGTATGGGAGCCTCCGTGGGAGCTCCCTGTCGCTCGCCACGAATTTCCGGAATTTTCGGAGTCGGTGACATCAGCGACGCTCAGTCCGGATGGTCAGCGCATCGTCATTGCAAACGGGCACCGGGCATGCGTATGGGAGCCCACGTCGGGCACGATCATCTCACTTGAAGGTCACTCTGATACCGTCAACTCCGCGGAGTTCAGCACAGACGGCAAGCGCGTCGTCACCGCTTCCAACGATAAGACGGCGCGAGTGTGGGAGTTTGAGACGGGCCACTTTACCGAGCTCAAGGGTCACTGGTCCATCGTCGAGTCGGCGGAGTTCAGCTCGGACGGCGCTCACGTCATCACGGCGGGCGTGGGGATGGCGCAGGTATGGGAATCCAAGACAGGTCAACATATCGAACTTAAAGGACTCTTTCGTTCCATCGAATCAGCGAAGTTCAGCGCGGACGGCAAGCAGGTCGTCACCGTGTCCGACGACCGTGCGGCGCGCGTCTGGAGTCTCGACCCCATGGTCCTCCACCGGCACCTCGCCAACGCCAGCACCGAATGCCTCCCGCCCGATCTGCGGGTGCGATACCTCGTCGAGTCTCCGGTTGAGGCCCGCGCCGCCCACGAGGCGTGCCTCCCAAAGCCGTGATGATGCCTCACAGTCGATCAGGCAGGCGGTTCTCAGCGAATGCTCCCCATCTTTTGAGTACATGTTGTTCACCATCTTCCGAGCGCTCGGTGCTGTCGTATAGCCAGGTGAGCTGGTCTAAGTGATTCGGCTCGAGCGTCATGACCGCCTTACACGCTGCAGTAGGCGAACTGCGCGTCGACCGAGCTGTCGAGCGATGAAGCTTGCAAGGGCATGGACGAGCCGCCGATCAAGACCTGCGCGAGGTGCTCCGGTCTCGTGTACGTGATCCTGGAGAGACTCGTTGTAGCCGAGGTTCCAGAAAGTACCGTCGTGGTAGAGGCGCGGGGTGACCTCATCGTCGGCGGTCTCGGTGCCGATCAGGACCGGGTCGACGCCAGCCTCCTCAAGCGCGGCGTGCAGCTCGGCGATCGCCCGGGCCTCGGGCAGCGCCTGCAGCTCGTCCACCGCCCGCAGCTCGTCCATCGCCCGCGCGTCGCCGCCGACCTACGGCGCGCGGGCGGGGTCGCCGGTCAGCACGGCGCGGCCGCCGAACAGGGGGACGGTCTCGCTGCCGGCGCTGGCGACCGACTCGAGCAGCGGCGCGTGGTGATGCTCGGTCTTTTGTTTTCGGAGTTGCTGGCCACGCGTCGCGTGGCGTTCGCTGGCTATGTGCGGCGACCGGGGGGGGCGATCCGGGACGGATAGCGATTTTTTTTGCGGCCACGACGACCGCATCCGACGCGGCGCAATCCGCCGGGCAGTCTCGCTATCCAGGATAATGTGGCGGATATCTCCTCGGGGTCTGCCGGGCGGTGGGCGCCGAAATAAAAATCCGCGTCGGTCCGGATCGGATGGCGGGTTCGCAGCACTTTGCGGTCGAGAGGGCACGGTCGCTGATATCGACGGCCTCACCCTGAGAACTCGGGAGAACCGCGTCGAGGACAGCTTCACGCGCGGCGAGGCGATCATGCCGAGCGGGCACTTGAGACGATTGGACAGTCATGCCGAGCAGCACCATCACCCCCCCATCGCCGATCCTCGGCAATCCATCCACTCCGCCTGAGCAGATCCTCGCGTCGCCACTGGCGCGGCTGGCCGCGCTCGTGCTCGACGGCTTCACCGCCGCTGTCTGTGTCGTCGCGACCGTGGCCGCCTTCGGGTCCGAGCTGGCCGGCAGCCTGGCGTGGTCCGCCGCCTACTTCTACCTGATGGTCGAGCATGGCCAGACGCCGGGCAAGTCGCTGGTGGGGATCCAGATCGTCGGAGGGAGCGGCCGCCCGATCGGCTTCCTGCGCGGCGGGGTCCTCCGCAACCTCGTGGTGCCAGCGGCGATGATCGGGCTCATCCTGCTGGGAATGACCGTTGCTGGCATCCCGCCCGAGCGCCTCGAACAGACCGATGGCCGTCTCGAGGGGTTGTTGACGGCCCTCTTCCTGCTCGCGTACCTGCCTATCCTCGGTAAGCGCCGGCGCGGGCTTCACGACTGGCTCACCAACACCCGCGTCGTGCGGACCGCCTGAAAGCTAAAGAGGTATCCATGTTTACCCACGCTATGTTGATCCTGTCCCTCCTATCCACCACCCATCCCTTCGCGCTCGTGGCGACCGCGAGGAGCAAGAGCAAGGACGCCGCCTCGGCGGCAGAAGAGTCCCCGGAGGTGCACGCTGATTGGCTGCAATACCTGGGGAAGGACGTGCTCATAAAGAGCACGGAGGGATCGGCATTCGTCGCGCGTGTCCTGGCGATCGAGCCCGCTGGCGTGACGTGCCAGCTCGTCGACGGTAGCAGCCGCCAGATCTCGCTGGATGGGATCGAATCGATAGAGATCCGTGAATCGGCCGAGAGCGGAGGAAGCCCGACGATCGCCGCGACCGACGACGATGAGAGATTGCCCGAGTCGTCCCGGAGCGACATGCCACGTGTGCGGATCTCCACGACCAGAGATGTCCCGATGGAGCTCTACGAGGTGACCGGACAGTTCGCCGCGAGCGGGAGCGGGGGTGTGTCGGCCTCGGGCCTGAACTTCCGTGCGGTATGTGCTGCACCATGCAATAAGGTCGTCGACGCGAGCGAAGGTCAGAGTTTTTTCATCCGCGGCGACAAGATCCCGCAGTCCAATCATTTCAAGCTCTACGGTTATGACGGCGACATTGAGCTCAACGTCCGTCCTGGGCGTCGCGGACTGTGGTTAACGGGGATCTTCATGGCCAGCGCGTCCATCGTGCCGGTGGCCCTCAGCATTTTTCCCTTTGCTCGGAAGAATGCCGAAAATGAGCGAAACTACGCGGGGGGCGTGGCGCTCATCGGGGTTGGCGTCGGGCTCCTGGTCGTTGGAATCGTCATGGCTGCGAAGGGGTCGACCAAAGTTAAAGTTCAGCGGCGAGGGGTCGGGCGGCAACGAAGCCCGCTGGCGCTTCGTTGGGGCTGAAGGCGTCGGGGTGCGGCGCGGCTCGAAGCCGAGTATCACGATCACGGCGCTTCGTCGCGCTCTTCGCCGAGCGCGGCGGCCCGCTGCTGGAGCGTCGAGAACCAGGCTTCGAGTTCGGCGGTGACCTCAGTCGAATGCTCCTGACGGTAGCGTCCGATCAGCGTCTCGAGCTTCTCCTTGCCGCGGCGCAGGCGATGTTTGACCTGAGGGAGGGTCGCGCCGGTGATCTCGGCGATCTCCGGGGCCGACATCTGCTCCCAGTTATACAGCTCGAGCGCGAGCTGCTCCTCGGCAGGCAATTCGCGCAGCGCCCGGTAGAGAAGCTTGCCGTCGCGGTGCATCAGGCCGAGCGTGGTGGCGGCCTGGGAGATGCTCATCTTGTCGGGCTCGAAGCTCTCGATCCGGCCGCGCTCGGCGAACCACCGGTACACGCGACGGCTGGCGATACAGTTGAGAAAGCCGCGGAACTTGACGCCCTCGCGAATGCGGTGCTTGCCCTCGACCAGGCCCAGGAGCGTGTCTTGAACGATCTCTTCGACCACGGTAGGGTTGTCGACCTTGCGGCGAACGAACCCGTGGAGCGCGGCGTAATGTCGGCGGGTCAGCGCCTCACCGGCTGTGCGATCCCCCGCACACCAGCGGGCCAGGAGGTCGGGATCGGAGACGGTCTCGAGGTTCACGGCTTTGTGGATACCAGCTTTCGCAGGGTCGAACAAGCGACGGCGGTCCGCGTCAGGGTGCGAGCAATAGGTCGAGGACCGTCACATCGTAGGACACGGCGTGATCGGGGAACGCGGCCGTCGCCGTCGGCGCCGCCGGGCTACGGATATCCGCGAGCGGCGAGGTCTCCCAGGCGCCGAGCGGGACCCCTGCGGATGACACGAACGCGACCAGGGCGACTCGTCGCGGGCCGGGGATCGGCAAGGTGGACAGCAAGACGCCACGCACGCCGTGGTAACGATCCTCGCCGAGGTTGTAGGTGCGGCCCGCGGTGAGCTCGACGCCCGCCGGCTGCGAACGCGTGAGCAGGGTGATGCGGCCGGCGGCCTCGGCGGCGAACAACGTGACGTACAGCGGGAGGCGGCCGCGGTTGTGGACGCGCGCGGAGATCCTCGTGTCGGCCGACAGGGTCATGCCGGCGGTGAGCGGCTGCCGCGGGTCGGCGCGCGTCCACTCGAGCTCGTGGGCGTGGTCGTCGTGCGTGAGCGGAGCGACGGTCGTGTGGCGACGAAGGGTGCTGACCCGGGCCATGCAGCCGAGCCAGGTGCACGCCTCGTCGAGCCCCAGGCCGGTGCGGATGACGGCGCCGGCAGGGTCGCGGATCTCGAGGCCGCGGGCTGTCGCGGTGAGCGTGGCGAGCGTGGCGAGTTCCGCCGAGGGCGTGCACGTCAGTCGGCCGGTGTCCGTGAGCCTGGTGATGACTGTAGCCCGGTGCGGCAGATCGGCCGGGACGTCGACGGCGGCGCGCGGGCTGCCCCACGCCGACGGGCGCACCGTGGCGCCGTCGGTCAGCGGAAGATCGGCGGTCGCCTGCGCGAGTTGGTGGTGGACCGCGACGACCTCGAGTCGACCGCTCGTCGGCGGCTCGGCGACGAATCGGTCGCCCACGCGGATATCAGTGAGCGCGCCCCCGAGGATCCAGGTCGTGTCGTCGCGCGTGAAGCAAGCGGTGGTCGCGTCGCGGATCGCGACCTCGAGCGTGAACACGCGGCGACGCGCCGGTCCGACGACCACGGGCTCCTGGTTGAGGCGGACAGCGCGGACCCGGGCGTCGATGCGGCGGACCACGTCCTCCCACGTGAAGACGCTGGCGCCGGGTTCGGCGAGCACGGCGTCGAGGGCCCGGGTCAACAGCCCGCCGGGGGCCGTCGGGTCCTCGCCGGCCTCCTGGTGCGGGCGACATGCGAGCAGCTGGACGGCGCTCGGGTTATTCTCGGAGTCGCGGCGCGGGCGCGCGAGGCCCATCTCCGCGAGCCGGGCGAACAGCGCGGCGGGTGGGATGGTCCACGGGACCGGCAGCACGCGCACGTCGACAGGCACGTCCGTCGGGCTGCGCGAGATGTCGGTCGCGTGGCAGCAGTCGAAGATGGTGGTGACGTTGGCTGTCCTCGCGGTCAGCTCGTCGATGCGGGCGGACAGCTCGTCGGCAAGGACGCCGCGGAAGTCATTGAGGGTCGTCGCGTGGAGATCGGCGGGGGCGATGCCCTGAAAGTCGCGCGGGCCGCCGCGGCCCTGCGGGAGGTCGACTCGCCAGCCGTGGCCGGAGTAAAAGACGACCACGGCGTCGCCGGCCGCGGTGCGGGCGACGAGGGCGTCGAGCGCGGCGAGGATCGCCACCCTCGCGCCGCGGTAGAGTGTGACGATATCGGTGAAGCCGTGGCGCATCACCAACCTCGTCATCACTTCCAGATCGGACGCGACCCCTCTCAGGCCGGGGTCGGGGCAGCCGAGGAGGAGGGCGCGTCCCGTCACTGCGGCTTGAAGCTGGTCAGGAAGTCGTCGGGTTTGCCGGACGGCTTGATCTTCATCGACACGGACGACAGCTTGCGCGTGGCGCCGGGGATGCCTGTCGCTGCGGTCACGTCGAGCAGGTAATCTCCGGCGAGCGTGAACGCCGGCGAGACGGCGTCGGCGGCGGCCGTCGTCCAAGTCGCGTCGGCACGGCCAGCGACGTGCGAGATCACGGTGATTGCATAGGCTTGACCGCCGGCGGAGAAGCCCTTGATGCGAACATCGACGCCGTCGGCCTCGGGGATCTCGATCGTGTAAGCCTTCGGAGTGCCGATCGCCGTGAGCCTCGCGGGAGCGGCGACGGTGAGCGCGTCGAGTGTGAGCTCGCCGGCGGTGAGTTGGGCCTGGAAGACGACGTGGTGGGTGGCCATGGATCTACCTCGATGGGGTTGAAGGTCGGGCGAGCAGCTCGCGGAGGCTGTTCGCCGCCTCGTGATGATCGCGTTCAGTGTAGGCTCGCATCGCCTCGGCGCCGAGACGCTGGACCCGATCGGGTTCACGCCCGAGGGCGTGCAGCGTGCGGGCGAGCGCGTCGAGGAGGTCGGCGTGGTTGTTCTCGGCGGGGTCGCTGCGGAGGACGGCGGCCTCGAACAGCGAGACCGCCCGCGCGAGGTCGCCGCGGAGCCGGAGGTCCTCACCTTGCAGCCACAACGACTCGGCGAGCGCCTGACAGCGCAGGTCGCCGAGCGCGGGGACCACGGCGTCGATGCGGCTCACGGCGTCGCTGAAGGTCGCGCGGTCCCCGGCGTCGTGCGCGAGCTGGGCGCGGTTGAACTCGGCGTGAGCCCGCTGGCACGCCGCCCATGGCCCGGAGACCTTGGCGAGCGCGGCGGCGACCCGCGCCCACTGGGCAGCGGCGGTCGGATCTTCGCGCATGGTGGCGACGGACGCGGCCGCGAACTCGGCGTCGGCGCGCAGCTCCGGGGTCGCGTCCGGGTTGGCGGCGACGCTGGCGAGCATGGCCGCGGCGTGCTCGGCGGCCGCGTCGAGCTCGCCGGTGTCGAGCGCGAGCTTGACGAGCAGTTGATGGTCCTGGGCCACGCCGGTGGCCGCGTTGTGGGCCGTGTCGATGGCGAGGGCGCGCCGGGCCTCGCGTTCGGCCGCCGGGTAGTCGGCGAGCGCGAGGTGGTCGTGGACGAGGCCGCGGTGGTTGGCGGCGAGGGACGGGTGCCCGGCGCCGAAGCGGTCGATCTCGAGGCGCAGGGCCTCGCTGCGATCGTCGCGCGCGGCGGCGTGGTCGCCGGCCTCGGCGCGCGCGTTGGCCCGGTTGAGCAGCGACGCGGCGAGCTCGCCGCGCACATCGGTGCGCTCCCCGAGCTGCAGCCAGCGATCGATCGCGTCGCCGTGGTGGGTGAGCGCGTCCGGGATACGAGCGTCGGCGAACGCGAGCAGGCCCTGCATGTCGGCGTGCTCGGCCCGCAGCGCCTGGACCGCGGCCGAGGCCGTGTCGTGCGCGCTCGACTCCGGGTGGATCTCGGGCAGGACGTGCGCGGCGAGCCGGAGATACGGCGCGCCGTTCTCGGCGGCGCGCTCGCCGAGCAGGGCCAGTCGGACGAGCTCGTGCAGGGCGCCGACCTGCAGCGCGAGGTCCCCGGAGATCCCCGCGTCCGCGACGGCGGCGAGCAGGGTGGCCTCGGCTGCGGCGTGGTGGCCGCGACGTCGCTCGAGGGAGCCGAGGGCGTATCGGGCGCGCGCCAGAGCGGGTCGATGCGCGGCGGCCTCGGCCGCGACGACCGCGGCGCGTGCGGTGTCTGCGGCGCCCGCGTAGTCGCCGAGCACGCGGCCCGCGTGGACCTCCGCAAGTAGGTTATCGACGCGGGTGACACGCTCCTGGGTGACGCGGTCGCGTGGCGCGGGTATCCGGCCGAGGCCCTCGTCGAGGCAATTCGCGGGCGGACCGAGCTCGCTGATGAGGCGCTCGCGGTCCGCCACGGGGGCGCGCGCGACGATCGCGGCGAGGGTGGCACGATCCGCGCGGAGACAGGCCTGGCGACGCGCGAGCAGGGTGTCGGGGACGTTGCCCTGGTAGGTGTCGGCGCACGCGACCGCGTGGGCGTCGCGCCAGGCGGCGACGTGGCGATCGAACGCCGGCCCCTCGCCGATCACGGCGGCGATCTCTGCCTGTCCCGAGAGACAGATGGCGAGCGCGTCGGGCGGGCGTGTGGCGACCGCGACCGCGAGGCCGCCGCCGACCAACCCGGCGGCCAAAAGACCACCGATGCGGATCGCACGCCGGCGGTCGCGGGTCAGCTCGAAGAGGAGCGCCGTCATGTCGGGGTAGCGGTGCTCGGGGCGGGCGCGCAGGCCGCGGAGGACCACGTTCGTCAGCCAGCCGGGCACGTCGCTGGTGCCCGGGCGCGGGATGACGGCGTCGGGATCGATGGCGAGGCGCTGTCCGGTCGATACCGCGTCGCCGAGCGGCGTTCGGGCCCACAGGGCCTCCCACAGCGCGACGCAGAAGCTGAACTGGTCACTGCGGTGGTCGAGGTCGTTGCCGCCGAACTGTTCGGGAGAGGCGTAGCGGAGGGTGCCGACGAGGGCGTTGGTGCTGGTCGTGCCATCGTTGTGAAAGTGCGGCTCGGAGCCGCCGTCGACTGGGCGGCGGTCGCGGGTGGCGAGGCCGAAATCGAGGACGCGGACGCGGCCACGCGGATCGACGACGGCGTTCTGCGGCTTGAAGTCGCGGTGGATGAGGCCGGCCTGGTGGATCGCGACGAGGCCGCGGGCCGCGTCGACGAACTTGCCGAGGACGTCGCGCCAGCCGAGCTTGCCCTGACCCCGCTGGACGCGGAGCCACTCGGCGAGGCTCAGGCCTGGCACGAACTGCATGGCGATCCAGGCCTGTCCGCGGTGGAAGCCAGCCGAGTAGACGCGGACAACGTGGTCGCCCTGGACGGCGGCCAGCGCCTGGGCCTCTTTCTGGCGGCTGGCGTCGGATGACGCGCTGCCGCGGCCGCCGCGCCCAAGCACCTTGAGCGCGACGGGGATCATCAGGATCGGGTCGAAGGCCTCGAACACGACGCCCATCCCGCCGCGGCCGAGCTCGCGACGGATGATGTAGCGATCGAGCGTGACATCCTCGCTGACGCCGAAGGCCGCCGCGCGGAAGCGGTTGTGGGCGAGCGCGCCGAGCAACGCGTCCACGGCGTCATCATCGTCCTGCTCCGGCATCACCCGACGGAGCTCGCCCAGGTCGAGGGAGTCGTCGGTCGGGTTCATCGGGGTTCGGTCGTTCATGGCACCGCGCCCGAGGCCTCGCCCCGCGGAGTCCGGTTAACAGGTTTCGCCGAGAGCGACAAGACCCCGGCACAGTGCGGCGAACCGTGCCGCCGATCCGCCGTTATTTTCAAATTCACGAGGCGCCTGTCAGGGCGGCAGCAGCGGCTGGCTCCGCCTGCGCTGAGGGTCGTCGGCGGGTGAGGGGAACAGCCGCGGTATCTCGTCGTCGAGCTCGCCGAGTCCCGCGAGCGCGACCTCGAAGGCGGACTCGACCGACCGCCCGTAGCCCAGGCCCTCGTAGAAGGCGACCGCGAACTCGATCGCGGCGGTGTCCTTGACCTTGTCGCTCATCCCGATCGCCAGGCCGACGGCCTGCGGGAGCTCGCGGGCGATGAGGTGCGAGTCGCACGCGTTGAGGACGACGAGCCGCAAGTTGTCGCGCAGCGACTCGAGGAGCCGGAGCATGTTGCGCGTCGGCACGACGCGTCCGCCCGCGGACGGGCCCTCGAGCACGAGCGCCCCGTCCGGCTCGCCGTGCGTGCTGATGTGCAGCACGTGTGGCTGGTGCTCCATCAGCGCGGTCCGCAGATCGTCGAAGCGCATCGCCTGGATCTGTATGAAGTGGAAGCGATCGCGGTGCCGCGTCCCTCGCATGCGCGTGATGATCTCGCGGAATTCTTGATCCACCCGCAGGCGCACATGGGTGTCCGGGCTCGCAGAGATCATCAGGACCGTGGTCGTCCGATCGGAGCTGACGGGCATGACAGGCATGACAGGCATGACAGGTACGACGGGCACATCGGGCGTGCGGACCGCGGCCTGCGACGCCGCCAGATCTCCGAGGATGTGTAGCAGCGCTTTGTTCGAGCCGTCCGGGTCGTCGTACGGGATCACCTCAATGCCAGCCTCTGCGAGGCGACGGCGCTCATATGCGCCGACATGACCCGCGGGCATCAACGCGAAGTGTTGAGGCGCCTGTCCCCGGCTCGCGACCCGCGCCTGTCCGCACAGGCGATCGAAGTCCGGGTCGCGCATCCCATACCCGACGAACAGGAGCGGGTGGAAGCGAAACAGCCCCTCGATGAATCGTTGCAGCTCCGGGCGACCGTGCAGGAGCTCCTCGTAGTCACGCTCACCGAGGACCCACGAGCTGCGGTCGGTGCGCGTGCCATGCAGCTGCAGGATGTAGTGCCGCTGCTGCCCGAGGTCGAGCTGCGGCAGGGTGAAGCTCGGCCACTCACCCGCGAAGGCCCGATCGAGGAGGCGGTCGAGGTTGGTAGTGACGACCGCGTGCAGCGCCGGCGCGAGCCCTGCGATCGCCCTGGCGAGCGCGGGTACAGGGCGCCCGGTGTCGTCGAGGGCGCGCGAGACGACGCGGCCCCAGGCGGCGCTGGTCATCGCCGTCTGGGCAGCGCCGAGGGCGCCGACCAAATCGCCGCGGGCCAGCGCGCCGTCTGCCTCCGCGAGCGCGTCCGAGTCGGCCGCAGATGCCGCACCAGCCCGCGCGTCCGCGAGGATCTGCTGAATGAGGCCTCGCCACGCCGGCAGGCCGCCCGACGCCGATACGCCCGCCCCGGCGAATACGACGAGGCGACCCTCTCGGTAGCGGGCTCGGAGCGCTTCGATCAGGGAATTCATACGAGGTTCCACCTTGTACCGGGCGCGCCGTACCGTCACGCCCGAATGGGCCACGGCGTGTCACGTGCCGAGGGTAACACTCGCTGGGCCAGTCTGCACAGGAGGAGCATGATCGGGTCCTCGGTTACTTGCACGTAGGGTCCGACAACCCCAGAGGATGATTCATGAGCTCGCTGTACCTTTCGAATTACGCGGTCGCTGTCGCTCTGCTCACCGCTTGCACCCCCGGCGAGAAGCCGGGCGCCTGTGAGAACGCCGCCATGTCCTGCGGCGACGCGCCCGACGATGGTGTCTGCGGCGACGCAGTCGTCGGTCCGGGCGAGGCCTGCGACGCCCCGGGTGACCCCGGGTGCGACGACAGCTGTCACATTACCAACATGGAGGCGTGGGTCGTCTCGCGCGACTCGCCCGATGCACCGGGAGACGTTTACGACGTTGCCGTCGACGCGGCCGGGCAGATCATCGTGCTCGGAGCGAGCTACGACCTCGAGGACCCCGAGCTGAGCGGAGCGCCGTGGCTGCTCGCGCTCGACCCCGCCGGCGCTGAGCTGTGGCAGGTCGGCGTCCCGGCCGAGGTGCTCGAGGGCAGCGACGTGGGCATCGATCCCCGCGTCGCGCTCGCCGCCAACGGCGGTATCTACGTCCAGAGCCTCCATCTGCACCGCTTCGGCCCGAAGGGCGGGCTCGTCTGGCAGGCGCCGATGATCGACGGTCTGCGCACGTCCCTCGCTGTCGCCGACGACGCGGTCTACACGGCCGGGATCGGGTTCGGCGGCGAGGACTTCATGGCCGAGAAGATCATTGTCCAGCGACACGACCCGGCCACCGGTGAGCTCGTGTGGGACCGGCAGATCGCCGACGGCGAGCCGAGTGGAGGCATCGCCGTGGCTGTCTCGGGCGGCCGCGTATTCGCCCTCGGCGTACCGCGTGGTGAAGGCGGCCGGCCCGTGGTCGTCAGCCTCGACGCGGCCACCGGTGCTCCCGGGCCGTCCGTGTTCGGCGAGGGCCCGGAGCTCTGGAGCTCGCTCGGCGTGCTGCCTTCGGGCGACCTCGTGCTCGCTGGCAGCTCCGGGAACGACTGGGTCGTCCGCGGGCTCGGTCTGGATGGCGCCGTCTTGTGGAATACCCCTCTCGTCATCCCCGAGGCGGACGGCGACGGCTCGAGCCTCCTGGATCTGGCGGTCGGACCCGACGGGACCGCCGTCGTCGTCGGCGAGGACGGCTCGCACGAGATCCAGAAGGGCCTCGTCCGCGCCGTCTCGAGCGCCGGTGATGTGGCCTGGACCCTGGACTATACAGTCGAGCCGCCCGCTTCGTACAGCAGGGTCACGGCCGCGGCCTTCGGTCCAGGCTTCCTCGTGCTCGTCGGTAGCGACAACGCCGTGGGCTCATGGGTCCGACGACTCGGTCCGAGGTAAAAGGCCCGGCACAGCGCCTGGATCGACCGCGCCGAGGGCCTCGTCGCAGGCATTCTCCGGCGCACAGACGGCTTGCGTGAGCGCCTCCTCCCCGGGCAACCGGATCGCAGCCGCCACTTCCTTCGCCGACGCGACGACCTCGGTCGATCCGAGGTCCACGCAATAGGAGCCGGCCACGCCGACGCCACAGAGGTCGTCGCGGCGGGCGCCATGGAGGACGGCGCCGACCTCGACCCAGCCCACGTTCAGATCGCTCAAAGTAGCGCCGAAGCGCAAGAAGCTGACGCAGTCGATGTCCTTCTCCAGCGCGCTGGCCGTACCCGCCGCGTCGATGCGGATGCGAACATATTCGACGGCGAGGTGGCCACAAACCGCCGATGCATCGCCCGCGGACAATTGACCCTGTTGCAGGCACTCCTGATCGATGCGGTCCTTGTCGATGTTCCAGCAGTATCCGACCTCGCAGGCCGCGCCCGATGTGGCGATAGCGTCGGCCGCACGGGCGACCACCTGGATCTGGCCCTTGCCGGTGAAATCGGGCCCCAATTCCTGCTGGATGCATTCTCTCGACGACTCGCAGATCAGCAGGGATTGTCCGCACCAACCCAGGTCGTAATCGAGGCGCTTGACGTCGATGTCCGGGGCCGCCGCGTCCACGCACTGGCTGGTCGCCTCGCGCAGGTGATCCGAGCTGGCGAGGCACTTGCTCAGGCAGCCTCCCTCGCCCCCGCGATCACTGCCCAGCGGGCCGTCGCCGAATCCACAGTGCTCGACCAGCCCGCAGAACTCCTTGCACTCCTGGCGCGTCGAGCAGCCGCCGACGAGCGGCGACAGCAGCAGCGAAGCGACCAGCGACCACCTCCGGTCCACGCAGGCTCGTCCTGGGTTTAGCGCCATAACTCGACCCCGACCCGCGCCCCGAACTGGACCAGCGGGAGATTGGTGATGGACACTCCCGAGAGCGTGTCGTCGTATCCGGACATACCGCCGTACACGGACATGTTCAGACCGAGGGACCGCGCCAGGTAGAAGGATCCGCCGATGTCGAGCATCGCGTCGATGTCGATGTCGGACTTGAAGTTGCCCGCGCCGTCGCGAAAATAGACCCACCCGTCAGGGGCGTTACGGGCGTCGACGAGCCCGAGGTTCAGGATGATCGGCATCATCGAAATCTCGACGCGGGCGCGGCGGCGGACCCGGATCCGGACGCCGAAGCGAGGGCCGAGCAGCAGCGCGTGGCGCTTCCATGAGCCGCTCATCGCCGGGCCGTCCGCGGCGGCCGTGAGCTCGTCGTCCCACGACAAAAAGTCCTGACCCTGCAGGAACGAGCGCTCGTAGGCGAACAGGGCGCCGATGAAGAACTGATCCTCGCGCAGCATCACGTCGAATGCGCCGCCGAGGCTGAAGAAAGGGTTGATCCCGATATGACGCGAATACTTCGCGCCGGCCCCGCCGATGATGCTGAAGCGACGGCGAGTCCGCCGCTCCGACGATACCATGAGGCTGCCGACGACCGAGACGCCGGCCTTGCCGGTGCACGCGGTCTGGACCGACACCGAGTATTGCCCCGCCGAGAGGACGAGCGCGTCGGGCACCTCCATCTGAAACGTGTCCGAGCGAGTCAGGGCCAGCTTGCCGATCGGCAGACGCACCCCGCGGGGCGTGACTACCTCAACGGCCGACGTGCACGTGATGTCCGCGGGGAGGCGGGCCGGCATGCTCACGACGAGGGGGATGGTGCGCACTGTGGCGGTGGCCTCGAACTCCGCGGTCCTCGGGGCCACGTAGGGGGCGTCGAACAGGGCGTACAGGACGGCGTACAGCTGCTGCTCCGGCGTCGTCC